>Ga0073934_10000432_pt1 | contig 122401 bp, 114 predicted proteins | sample LarsenN4metaG_FD_76834 | JGI IMG/M metagenome (GOLD analysis project Ga0073934, IMG submission 76834) | Hot spring sediment bacterial and archeal communities from British Columbia, Canada, to study Microbial Dark Matter (Phase II) - Larsen... ... | reverse complement strand
CGCGCCTTGTCGGAATTCGGCACCCGCTCGCGCAGCATGCGGATGATCGCGAAATACTCGTCGGGCACGGTGTAGCCGACGGTGTCCGGGATATTGATGGTGGTGGCGCCGGCCTTGATCGCGGCCTCCACGCAACGGCACAGGAAGTCGTGCTCGGTGCGGGTGGCGTCTTCCGCCGACCATTCGACGTCGTCGGTGAAGCTGCGCGCGCGCGTCACCGACGAGATCACCATCTCGTAGACTTTCTCCGGCTCGAGCTGGAGCTTCCACTTCATGTGCACCGGCGAGGTCGAGATGAAGGTGTGGATGCGTCCCCGCCGGGCGGGCTTGATCGCCTCGCCGGCACGGTCGATGTCCTTCTGGCCCGCGCGCGCCAGACCGGCGACGACCGCGTTCCTGGTACGCTTGGCGATTTCGTTGACGGCCGCGAAATCGCCCTCCGAGGCGATCGGAAAGCCGGCCTCGATGATGTCGACGCCCATCTCGTCGAGCAGGTCGGCGACCGCGAGCTTCTCCTCGTGGGTCATGGTGGCGCCCGGGCACTGCTCGCCATCGCGCAAGGTGGTGTCGAAGATGACGACGCGGTCCGCTTCGGACTTGGTGGGCGTGGTCATGGGTTGGGTCCTTCTCGTCGCGCGCGCCTTGTCTCAGGCGCTCATGGGTTTCCTGGCTTCGGCAACCCCTGAGTGCCCGGGCGCGGACGCCCTTAAGGCCCCCAGGGGAGGCTAAGGAGCAGGAGCCCGCCGAGAACGAGGGTAGCGCCGGGCCGGGCCTGGTCGGCCCCCCGGATGATCGCGCGGTCGTCGCGGCAGATCGGCATCGCCATCCTCAGAAATCCCATCCAGGATCGCGGACTACGGTGAATTCCGCGTTAATCCTCATGTAGGATCGGGGGTCTTCTAGCGGAAGTGCGCGGGCACTGGCAAGCGCCGTGCCGTGGTCATTTTGGTGCTCGCCGATCCGCGGGACCGTATATGGTGGCAGCGCCGCCGCCGGCCCGCAATGCAACCCTCAAGCAGCCCGGTAGTCCGATGACACACGAGACCGTGGGTCCGCCATCAACGGGAGGGCGCATTCGGGCGCTGATCTGGCGCCATCCGCTGCTGGCGCTGGCCGTACCGGCGTTCATCGGACTCGCAATCCAGGCGGCGCTCAAGAAAAACGTGGAATGGACCGACGTGTACGTTGCCGCCGCGCGCCGGCTGCTGGACCACGGCGACATCTACCTGCACGGCTACCTCTACCCGCCGTTTCCGGCGTTGCTGGCGGTGCCGTTCACGCCACTGCCGGACCGGCTTGCGTCGCTGGCGTTCTTCCTGGTCAATTTCGCCTGCATCGTCGGCCTGATCCGCGCCGCCTGGGAGCTGGCGACCGGCCGCAGCATCGACCGATCCGACTCCTCCGACTGGCGCCAGATCGCCGTGTTCGCGCTCGGCCTGTCGTATAGCGGCACGTTCGTGCTCAACGCATTGGCACACCAGCAGACCGACTGCATCATCGCGTTCCTGGTGATGGCGGGCTGCCTGCGTTGTGTACGCGGGGGAGCCGTCTCGGGAGCGATCCTGATCGGGCTCGCCGCCGCGTTCAAAGGTCCGCCCTTGCTGTTCGCCGCCTACTTCGTGTTCCGGCGCCACTGGATCGCCGCTGCGCTGGTCGTCGTCACGGCAGTTGGCGTCAACCTAGTTCCCGACCTGATATCCCGTTCTCCCAGGGAGCCGCTGTGGTTGCTGGACTGGTTGCGCAACACGGTGCTGCCGAGCCAGCAGCTGAATGCGCCGGTCGGCCAATGGGGCACGGCGCTGATCTTCAACCAGTCGCTGGGCGCCTCGCTGCGGCGCGTGCTGGAGACGCTGGCGCCCGCGGCGCCGCTCGCCCCGCAGACCGTCAAGCTCATGGCTTATGGCATCCTTGCGGCCATGCTGGGCGCGACGATTGCGGCGGCCCAGTACGGCCGGCGCCTCCCCTCGCCGCAGCGCGCCGATCTGCCGGGCCGGACCGCGATCGAATTCGCGGTCGTGATGCTGCTGATGCTGCTGATGTCGCCGATGTCGGGCATCGCGCATTTCGGCCCCACCGTGCTGGCAGCCTTCTGCCTCGCGCAGCTTGCCCTGTTCGGTGGAAGTCGGATGTCCGCAGCCTTGCTCGCAATCGCGATCGCGCTGGCACTCCCGGCTAACAAGGACCTGGTCGGCGCCACCGTCTATAACGTCGTGCTGTGGAACGGATTCGTCACGCTGAGCGCGGTCGTCCTATGGATCGCATGCCTGATTGCGCTGGCAAGGCGTGAGCCTGCACATGAAGCCCGCGATCGTCAGCTTCAGGCACGGTAATCCGATGCGCGCCGTCGACCGCATGGGCCTGGCCTCCCAGGCCAAGGCCGGGCATCGTGTGACGGTCTATTCCTATGCGCCGGCCCGGCTATTTCGCGACCACGGCGGTGATGTCGATCTCCAGCAGCATGGTCGGGCTCGCCAGTCCATTGATCACCAGGAACGTGTTGGCGGGGATCGGGCCCTTGCCATACGCCTCGTCTCGGCACTTGCGCACCGGCGACTGGTAGCGGACGTCGGTGACATAGACGACCTGCTTGACCACGTCCGCCAGCGTCGCGCCATGCGCGGCCAGAAGGCGCTTGATCTTGTCGTAGGCGTACCGGCACTGCGCGTAGGGATCGCCGACATGCAGGGTCTGTGCACTCGACCCTGCCGGCGCCTTCTCGTCCTCGGAGCCGATCCCGGCGAGGAAGATCATCTTGCCCGGACCGGTGACGGTCACGACCTCGGTGAACCGTCCCTTGGTCCAGGGCGACGGGTTGTAGCGCTTGACCTCCAACTGCTGTGCGGCCGCAGACGACGCGGCGATGACGGCGACCGCAAGCGTGACGAACAGTGTCGTGATGATCCGCATGGCCAGTCCTCGCGCTGACGTGGGACGCCAATAGTGCGGACGAACGGACCCGATGTCCAACGCCTATCGGCGGATTTTGCCGCCCTCGGCCGCGAGCGCCTGCCTGATCTTGGCCATGACCTTGAGGTCTTCGTCGCCGACCTTGGGGAATTTCAAGTCGAGCGCCGACAGCGCCTCCACGATGGCGCGCGCCACCACCAGCCGCGCGAACGGCTTGTTGTCGGCCGGCACCACATACCAGGGCGCGTGCTCGCTGCTGGTGGCGCGGATCATGTCCTCGTAGACCGACATGTACTGATCCCAGAGCTTGCGCTCCTCGATGTCGCCGGCGTTGAACTTCCATCGCTTGGCGGGTTCGTCGAGGCGCGCCAGCAGACGCCGGCGCTGCTCCTCTTTCGAGATGTTCAGGAAGAACTTGAGCACCAGAGTTCCGCTGCGCGAGAGATGGCGCTCGAACGCCCGGATGCTCTTGAAGCGCTCCTTCCAGATATCCTTGCCGGCGAGCGTCTGCGGGAGCTTCTGGCGTGCGATCAGATCCTGGTGCACGCGCACGACCAGCACCTCTTCGTAGTAGGAGCGGTTGAAGATGCCGATCCGCCCCCGTTCCGGCAGGCGCAGCGCCGCGCGCCACAGGAAGTCGTGGTCGATCTCCTCCGCGCTTGGTGCCTTGAACGGATGGACGATGCAGCCCTGCGGATTCACGCCGTCCATGACGTGCCTGATGACGCCGTCCTTGCCCGCGGTATCCATCCCCTGCAAAACGACCAGCACGGCCCATTTGTCCTCGGCATAGAGCCGGTCCTGCAAGTCGCCAAGACGTTTGGCGTCGTCCACCAGCATGGCCTTGGCTTCGCCCTTGTCGAGCTTCATGCCACCGGTGTCGGCAGGATCGTGGTCCCTCAGGCGAAAGCGCTCGCAATCGCCGATGCGGTAGCGGGCGAGGAATTTTGCGGACGACATGTCAGCTCCACAGGTGATGGAGGAACGCAACGATGTAGCGCGGCATCATGGGATCGAGGTCGGCCGGCCCGCGCACGATCCGGATATCGGACAGTTCCGGAGTGTTGTCCCGCGCGAGGTGGGCGAGAATGCGCCGGCGCAGCACGTCCGCCGGCTCCGGAAGCAACAACACCTTCATGATCGCGATACTGGGTCCGGCCAGCACGCAGCGCCAGCCGTCCTCCGCGCTGTAGTCGGCAGGGCCGAGCCCGGCCTCCTCGGCCACCTCCCGGGTGACGCTGGCGGCGAGATCGACAGCGCCCTCCGTGATATCGGCGGGGTCCGGCGTTCCGGCCGGAAAGTAGATCAGCCCGGCGGCCGCGGTGTGTGCGCCCATCACGCCCAACAGCCAAGCGCCGTCGCTCGACCGCAGCGCCCCCATGGAGAAGCAGTTGACCACCGACCGGTCCGGCCAACCCCAGTCGCGCCAGGACACGAAGCTCGCGTAGTCGGTTTGCAGATAGGCCCCTTCCAGGAGATCGCCGTCGATGCGATGGCGATGCATCAGCAGCACCTGTCCGTTCCAGATCGCCGGGCGCTCGCGGCGGCGGCGTTCGAAATGGGCGTCGATCTCGGCGCGACGCGCAACGGCGAACGGCCACGGCTTCTGCTCGAAACGGAGCCTGAGCCGCCGAATCGGGATGACCATTGGCATCGCGGCGACGGCTCGGTCCGGCATCATCGTGGTGGGGCGCCCGCGCTTTCTGGGAGCCGCCGTTATGCACCAGATCGGCGGCCACGGGCGAGAGGAATCACAAGCCTTTGATCAGGCCCGCGTCGATCAGCATCCGGTTGAAGCGGCGCACCTCGGCGCCGCCGTTGCAGCTGTAGAACAGGCCCTTGCAGCGCTCGAATATCTTTTTCTGCTCGGCAAACGACGGGTCGAGCGGCAGGCCGGCACTCTCCAACGCGATCAGCGGAAGATACGGCGCCTCGACCGAGTCGTGCATCGACGTGATGTTGAGCGGCCGGAAATTGATGGCGTCGATCGCATAATAGGTCGTGTAGTAGCGTGGATCATAGCGCATCAGGCGCTGAATGACCTCGCCTTCCGTCAGCGACGGCTCGAGAATGGTGGTCGCAAAATCCGGCTGGTGATCGCCGTAGCGGACCAACATGAACCGTTCGCCCGGGAACTCGCGACGCAGCTGATCGAGGAAACGCCGGTAGTCCTGCATGCCCAGCGTCTGCCGCCTCAGGTATTCGTCGACCAGGGGCTGATTACCCAGGCCTTTCCAGTTCGGCGTCTTCTCGGGACGCCAGCGGTAGTCCCACGGAAAGTGATTGGCCGAAAGGTAGATGAACAGGAACATCGGCCCGCCGGCGCGCTGGCGCTCGATCATGCGCATCGCCTGGTCGTAATAGAAGCCGTCCGGTTCGACATCGCGCGCGCGCATTGCACGCATGTCGAAGAAGTTCTGCATGCCGGTCGATGCCTGGAAACGCTTCGCTCCCATGAACGCCCCGTGGGCGGGGTAAAGCGAGAAGGTGCGGTAGCCGCAGTGGCGCAACGCGTTGGGCAGCCCCCGTTCGACGCGACCGGCGGCGATCCGGGTCACGAAATAGGCGAACCTGCCGAAGCTGCGCGACGACAGGCCGGCCAGCACGTTGTATTCGGTGTACCAGCTCGGTCCGCCAGCGACCTCCACGATCAGGTCGCGCTGCTTGCCGTCGAAGGAGCGGAAGTGCCGGCCATAGCCCGGCGGCACATTGATGTTCGGCGCTTTTCGAATGTCGAACGCCGACTCGTCGTGCACCATGATGATGTGCGGCGGTTTGCCGGCCGGCTCGCACGTCCCCTGCCCGACGGTCCTCAAACGGTCGGCCACAACTGCGTCCGACTCCATGTAGCCCCGACGCGCGAATTCGGTAATCGCATCGACGCCGGTGCGGGCAAAATTGGAGATGTGGTTGTCCGGATACCAGATGTGTTCGGGGTTGAACGGGTAGAGAACCGAAACGCCGCCGATGCCGGTGAGGCATCCGAGGGCGCCTGCGACTGCGGCGGCGCGCGGCAGCCGGAACGGATCGACCCGCCAGAGCAGCGCCAGGGTCGGAACCGCCACCGCAAGCGCGATCAGGATCGGCACCAGGAGCCCCGGCATGATCGCCAGCAGGTAGCTGACGGCGCTCGGCTCGATGATCATGATGTCGACGAAGGTCACCGTCTGCGACAGCACCTTGTATTTGAGCGCCGACAGGCGGATCAGGATCACGAGCACGGCCAGCGAGATCAGCGCCGACACCCCCGGGCGCCGGACTACCGCAAGCCAGGCGAAATTGAGCAAGCCCCACACCAGCAGCGCCGAAACGATGTGCGGGACCTGAGGCTGCTCGGTCCAGATCACAATGACCAGGGCGGCCGCATGGATGGCCGCGATGGGACCAACCCGCCAAAGAAACCTCAGGGCCAGGGAATCCGGGACCCAACGACTAGCCAAAGCTGAAATGGAGGGCGGCATGGCGACGCGCCCGTGCCCGGCAATGACTGAAGGCTACGCCCGGCACACGGACCGCTCATAATAAAAGTGCAATAATTGTGTCTTTGCAAGGTCACAAAATGTTCGCACGCCAAAAACTGTTCCGACATGGTTCCCGCGCGGCGCGCAGCCGATTACGCTGTCTTAATGTCGGGATTTGCGCGAGCACCAGATTAAATGCCCGTTCATACCGGAGCGCCGCCGCCAGGTCGACGGCCTGACCAATGACCAAGGCCGCGGCAATTGCCTTCGAATCCGTCAGCAAGTCCTACGGCGATGGCAGCCGCCGGGTCCTGGACGACATTTCCCTTGAGGTTGGCGACGGCGAGTTTCGCGCGGTCGTCGGGCCTTCCGGCTCCGGAAAAACCACACTTCTGCGACTCATCAACCGGCTGATCGATCCAACCGAGGGGACCGTCCGGGTCGGCGGCGAGGATGTGCGATCGGCCGATCCGATCGGACTGCGCCGCCGCATCGGATATGTATTCCAGGGCGTCGGCCTGTTCCCGCATATGACCGTAGCCGAAAACATCGGAATCACCCCGCTGCTTCTCGGCCAGGAGGGCGGCGCTGTCGCCCGCCGCGTCGACGAATTGATCGAGCTGGTGCGACTCGACCGCGCGACGCACCGGCAGCGGTTCCCGCACGAACTATCGGGCGGCGAGCGGCAGCGCGTCGGGGTGGCGCGGGCGCTCGCGGCAAGGCCGCGGATCGTCCTGATGGACGAGCCATTCGGCGCCCTCGACCCCCTCACCCGCGACGCCTTGTCCCAGGACTACCGGGCGCTGCACGATTCCCTCGGGTTGACCACGGTGATGATCACCCACGACATGCTCGAAGCCCTGCTGCTGGCCGACCGCATCGCGGTGCTGCACGAGGGGCGGCTGATTGCCGACGGCTCGCCCGACGCACTGATGGCGGACACCGGCAACGCGTTTGTGAGCGAACTCATGCAGACGCCCCGTCGCCAGGCGGAGCGTCTCAATGCCTTGAAGCCGCCGCGATGATCGCCGATCCGCGCGTCGCCGAAGCGTTCAGGCTGCTGCCGGATTACCTGGGCGGCCACGTGCTGGTCAGCATGACCGCGCTGGCGCTCGGGCTCGGGGTAAGCTTCCCGCTCGCCATTCTCTCCATGCGCCGGCCGGTCCTGCGGCGCGTCCTGCTTGCACTCGCGAGCATCGCCCAGACCATTCCCGGGCTGGCGCTGCTGGCCTTGTTCTATCCGCTGCTGCTGGCGCTCGCGGCCGTCAGCGAGCGGGTGTTCGGCGCCAGTGTCTCGGCCCTCGGATTCCTGCCGTCGGTGCTGGCGCTCGCGCTCTACGCAATGCTGCCGGTGCTGCGCAACACCATCACCGGGCTGGAAGGGATCGATCCGGCGGTCGCCGAAGCGGCACGCGGGGTCGGCATGACGCCGCGGCAGTCGCTGACCATGGTCGAGCTGCCGCTGGCGCTGCCGGTGATCATGGCCGGCATCCGGACCGCCGCAGTCTGGGTCATCGGCACCGCCACGCTGGCGACGCCGATCGGCCAGACCAGCCTCGGCAACTACATTTTCGCGGGCCTCCAGACCCAGAACTGGGTGTTCGTGCTGTTCGGCTGCGTGGCGGCGGCGCTGTTGGCGCTGGCGGTGGACCAGCTGCTGGCGCTGATGCAGACCGGGGTCGATCGCCGGAGCCAGCGGCGCCTGGCCGCCGGGGGCGCCGGCCTCGGCCTCCTGCTGGCGGCGGCGCTGATGCCGGCGCTGTCGCGGCCCGGCGCCGCCTATGTGGTCGGCGCCAAACCGTTCTCCGAGCAATACGTGCTGGCCGCCTTGATCCAGCAGCGGCTGGCAGACGCCGGGCTCTCCGCTGGCCGCCGCGACGGACTCGGCTCAAGCGTGATCTTCGAGGCGCTGAAGAACGGCGAGATCGACGTCTATGTCGACTATACCGGTACGATCTGGGCCAACCAGATGAAGCGCAGCGACGTGCGTCCGCGCGCCGACGTGCAGCGCGAGGTCGCAGCCTGGCTCAGGCAGCAGCATGGCATCGCCGTAGCCGGCGAGTTCGGCTTCGAGAACGCCTATGCGCTGGCGCTCTCGAAGAAGCGCGCCGACCGGCTCGGCGTGCGTTCGATCGCGGACCTTGCGCACCATGCGCCGACGCTGACGATCGCCGGCGACTACGAGTTCTTCGGTCGGCCGGAATGGGCGGCGCTGCGCCGCGCCTACGGCCTCACATTCCGGAGCGAGCGCACCATGCAGGCCGAATTCATGTATCCGGCGGCGGCAGCAGGCGACGTCGATGTGATCGCGGCCTATACCAGCGACGGGCGCGTCGCGCGGCACGAACTCCTCGTGCTCGACGACCCGAAGCAGGCGATCCCGCCTTATGACGCGATCGTTCTGGTGTCGCCGCGACGCGCGAACGATTCTGCGCTGCTTGGCGCATTGCGTCCGCTTTCGGGTGCCATCGACGTGGCGCTGATGCGCGCAGCCAACCTGCGCGCCACCGGCGCCGGCGCTTCGCCCGGCGACGTGGCGCGCTGGCTGCGGGGCGAGATCGCGCGCCGGGCCGGAAACGCCAAGTGAGCGGCGCGCCCGCCGGAGCGGGCGCGCCAGGCGCACGCGCGAAGCGTCAGGCTATTTCTTCTTCCACAGTCCGATCAGGCCGGTTGCCTGAAGGAGCTTGCCGGTCGACTTCGCGAAGAACTCCTCGCGTGTCAGCCCGGGGGGCAGGTCCTTGACGCCGTGCGTCGTCGCGATCAGCGTGAACGTGTAATGATGCAAGGGGCCGGGCGGCGTGCACGGCCCGAGATAGATCGACTGCTTGTTGGTGCCGAGGCCGCCGACATATTTTTCGGACGGCTTGGAGACCTCGCCCTCGGCAAAGCCCGTCACGGACACCGGGATGCCGTAGGCCACCCAGTGCGACACGCCCATGCCGCCGCGGCCCTCCGGATCGAACATCAACAGCGCCCAGGCTGGTCGCCTTCTTCGGCACGTTGCTCCACGCCAGCGGCGGCGACACGTTCTGGCCGACGCAGTTCGGGTTCTTCGGATTGTTGCCGGCGTTCTTCTGCTGGAGCCAGCCGCCGTCCTGGAATGCCGACGATGAGATGGTGAAGTCCTGCGCCGCCGCCGGTCCGGCGGCGGTCGCCCATCCCATGCAGGCGATCCCGCCTGCAAGCGCCAGTTTCAACATACGCATGCTCATTGAGGTCCTCCCTGCGGCGTCCTGCCGTGCGCGGCAGTGTAGCGGCGGACCGCACCGGCGCAACACCTTCGGACACCGACGAGACAGCGTGTGGGGTCAGAGTCCCTTGATCAGACCGGCATTGATCAGGAGCCGGTTGAACCGGCGCGCCTCCGCACCGCTGTTGCAAAGATAGAACAGCCCACGGCAGCGCTGAAGGATGCGTTTCTGCTCGGCAAAGGAAGCATCAAGCGGCACGCCGGCCGCCTCCAGCACCACGAGCGGAAGATAGGGCGCGTCGAGCGTATCGAGCGCCGATGAGACGTCGAACGGCGTGAAGTTGATCGTCTCGATCGTGTAGTAGGTCGTGAAATAGCGCGGATCGAGGGCGCGGATGCGCTGTGCGATGGCGTCCTGCCGCAACGACGGATCGACGAGGTCGCGGGCAAACAAGGGCTGGTGGTCCCCGAAGCGGACGATCAGGAACCGCTCGCCGGGGAATTGCTGCCGCAGCCGCGCCAGGAACTGGCCGTAGTCGATCATGCTGAGGGCCTGCCGCCGCAGGTATTCGTCGACGTCGAAGCGGTTGCCGGTCGGCTGCCAGTTCGGCAGCGCGCTCGGCAGATAGCGGAAGTTCCAGGGCAGGTGGTTCTGCGAGGTGTAGACGTAGAGGAACAGCGGGCCGTTGGTGCGCTCCCACGTGATGGTCCGCAGCGCGTTCTCGAAATAGAAGGCGTCGCGCTCGCGCTGGCGCGATCCCAGATCGCGCCCGTCTCGGAAGAACTCGATACCGGCCGTGGTCTGGAAGCTGCGCGCGCCGAGGAAGGCGCCCGTGTAGGGGTAGAAGCTGAATGTCCGGTAGCCGCAGTGGCGCAATGCATGCGCCAGTCCGCGCGCCACGCGCCCGCCGGCGAGGCGCGTGGCCCCTTGCGCGAAGCGGCCGTATGAACGCACCGACAGCCCGGTCAACACGTTGTATTCGGTGAACCAGCTCGGCCCTCCGGCGCCTTCCACGATCAGCCGCCGATCCTTGCCGTCGGTCGAACGGAAGTGCTTCTGATAGTCGGGCCAGACGCGAATCCCCGGCAGCCGCGAAATGTCAAAGCTCGACTCGTCGAACAGATAGATGATGTGGGGCAGTTCGGCGGCCGGACGGCATTGCGCGTCGGCGACGCGGCTCAGCTCTCCGGCGGCGGCCGCGTCGGCCTCGAACACCCCATAGGCCAGCAGATCGTAGATCGCGATCGCGGCCGAGCGCCCGAGCTTCGACACGTAGCCGTGGCCGAAGAACTCGTCCTCACGGTCGAGCGGAACGGCGAGCGACAGAGCCGCAAGCAAGATGCAGCACAGCACAAGCCCGAGCGCCGCAACGCCGCGCCTGATCCTGATGGGATCGAGCCACCACACCAGGGCGAAGATCAGCACGCCGGCGACCACGGCCGCGATGACCTTCTCCTGAAGGTTGGGCCACATCGTCAGCAGGAACTGCGCGGTGTCCTGATCGATCACCATCAGGTCGGTGAAGGTGACCGTCATCATCAGCGTCTGGAGCTTGAACAGCGACACCAGAATGAGCAGCACAAACAGCACGATCGACAGCACCGCGGCGGGTCCCGGGCGCCGCAGCACGATCAGCCAGAAGAAATTCAGGATGCCCCACGTCAGGATGTAGGCGGCGTAGCCGGCCGGGCTGACCTCGGACCAGATCAGGATCGCGACGGCGATGGTGTGAAGGGCGACCACGGCCGCAATGCCGGCGATGCGCCGCTTCGGCAGTTTCCCGGCAAACGACGGTGCGAACGTCATGGGACGATCGGGTGAACCGCTACAACCGCCCGCATCATTGCCGAATGACAATAGCGTGACAACCCTGGCGCGCCACGGCGCGGAACCTGCAATTCCGCCCACCAAGGCCCCACCGCTCAAGTCAGTTCGACATAGGCCAGGTAGGAATAGCCGAACTCGGCCGGGTCGCGTTGCATCAGCGCCCGCAGGTCCGGCGGCAGGTCGGCGGCCGTATAGAGCGGCGGCTTCGCCTCGTAGGCTCCCGTGTAGGCCGGCCCCCAGGACGACGTCGCCGCCAGCGCCACGGGCGGAAACTCGTAATACTCCTTGCAGTTATGCGCGAACAGGTCGCGGTCGACCGTGTTGGCCCGCACCAGCATCTGCTGCCGCGCCCCGAACGAGCGCAGCACCTTCTCCAGGAACTGCCGCTGCTGCTGGGCCTGGGCATCGCCCTGATAGCCCTGGCTCATCTGGAGGTGTTCGTGACCGAAGCCGCTCAACATGTGGCGCAGCGTGTAGCAGTCGCCCTCCCCGCAGGGGAAATTGTCTTCGAAAATCGCCCGCGTGAAGCCGGCCCAGCGCAGCTCCTTGAGGCGCGCATAGGCGTTCTGATGGTCGTCAAAAAAGCACAGCGTCGAGGCGCGATCGACATCCTGCCAGCCGCATTCGGAAAAATCCCGCTGAATGTAGGTAGCGGTCGGCGACCGGTAGATGAGCTGGGAGAAGGTGAGATCGAGGCAATACACCTTCGCGCCCGGGCAGGCCTGTTCGATCAGCCAGGTCGAGTGGCCCTGCCACACGCCTGACTCGATCACCGTCCCGGGCTTGAGCGCCTGCAGGATGAACCAGGTGGCGAAGGAATGGTTGAACCGCATGCCGCCAAGATTCTGCGGGATCGGCCGCCGCGCATAGACCGCGACGAACTCGTCGACCGCGCGCCTGAGGTCGGCGGCGGCGACGATCGCTTCCATCGATCCGGATGTCTGCATCACCCGTCCCGACTCAACGCGGTGGCATCGCCGCGGCGGCGGCGGTTCCGCTCCGGTAGACGCTCGTCTCCGATCCGTGCACGAAGACCGGCGGGTGCATCCAGTAGACCTGCGACCTTTCAAGCGTCAGCGCATAGGTCAGTGTCCAGTCGACCGGCAGGCAGACCGGCAGCGCCATCGCGACCAGACGCCGTGCAAGCGACCGGGCCATCAGGGCGCAGCAGACGGTCCTGGTGTTGGGCGGATCGATGGCAAAGAACACCTCGTTCACCACCGCGTTGCCCATGCGCGGCAGCATCCCGCACCCGCCGGCGAGGTCGACATAGTCGGCGTCCGGCGGCAACAGGATCGGCAGGTCGGCGAGCGCCTTGAACGAGTGGTCATGCAGGAGGATGTCGTCCTCCGCCACGATGCCCCACTCGGCCTCGCCCTCGGCGATCCGCTGCCAGGCCAGACGGTGCTTCAGGAATACGCTGACTTCCGCCGGCCGCAGCGGCCGCGGCCGCAGCCAGGCATTCGCCTGCAAGTCCTGATCGAGCGTGCGGTTCTGGCGTCGGTGCAGCGCCACGCAGTTCGCCCAGGGCGCCGTCTTGAGCTGCGTCAGCGCGATGACGTTGCCGATCAGGATGTCCTTGATCGGCGCCAGCATGGTCCGGAACTGCGCCTCGTCGAAGCGATAGACCTGGTCGAGCGCAAGCTGCTGGCGGTCGAACGCGGTGATGAACTGCGGCCGGATCGGCGACTGCGCAAAGGCGTCGTCGAGGTAGCGCTTGCGGTCGGCATTGCCTTGGTAATGGATGATATGGATCGGGACCATGCGAGGTCTGCAACCGCGTTTGCCTGTGCGTCCGAGGCGGGTCCTGCAAGGCCGGGAGCCGATGGATACCGGCGCCGCTTTATCAATCCGGAAACTCCGACTAAGGATAGCATGTGTCTTTGCCGGCTGTCGAAAGCCTGGGATAGGGACTGCGCGGGGGCGAGTTTGCGGCGAACCTTGAGCCTCGTCTGGATGCGGCCGACGCTGGAGTCGGTGCTGGAGGGCTATTTCATCAAGGAGGTCCTGCTGGCGGAGATCGGCCGCCCGGTGCGCACCATCGTGGTCGAGCAGAACGCGCCGGTGCCGTTCCTTAACGACGCGCTGGTGGTGAGCTTCGGCCCCAACCTCGCCAACTACCTGAAGCAGGCGAAGGCCAACGGCTTCCGCAACATCGGCCTCCTGCACATGGCCGACGAGTTCGGCGACCATGATCGCGCGTTCTACCGGGACGCCGACTACGTGCTGCGCAACTACTGGTTCGAGCACGCGCTCGTGCAGCCCCACCCGGAGTCGCTCGGCGTGATGTGGATTCCGAACGGCTATCGCACCGGCGTCGGCCCGATCATGCCGCAGACCATGCTGGCCACCCCCGAACGCAAGATCATGGGGTTCTTCTCCGGCGTGCTGGAGGGCCGCACCCGCCTGGAGGAGCGCCAGCAGATGGCGCAGGCGGTCAGGGATGCGAAGCTTCCGTTCCTGGTCGCCGGAACCGCCGGTTTCGGCAAGGGGCTCGGGCCGGTTGCCTATGCCGCCTATCTCTGCATGACGCGGTTCGCGCTGGTGCCGGCCGGCAACTCGCCGGAGACCATCCGCCTCTATGAAGCGCTGGAAGCCGGCGCCATCCCGATCATGGTCCGCAGCCCCTTCGTTAGCGCGCCCGACGCGCTCGACAATCCGCCCTTCCTGCTCATCGACAGCTGGGCCGAGCTTGCCGCGGCCTACGCGCCCTACGCCGACGCCGACGCGCCGGGGGTCATGGCGGAGATCGAGGCGAAGCGGCTTGCGGTGCTGGCCTGGTGGCAGGATTTCAAGGCGAAGCAGCAGCGCCGCATCCGGGAACTGATCGACCGCTCATTCGCCCGCACCCATGGCGAACCGTAGCCGCCCTACATGCGGCTCGGCAATATGATCACCACCAGGGAGATGAAGGCGATCGCGCCGCCGAAGATCATCAGCGGCATGGGCGCGATCAGGCTCGGCATCAATTGATGCTTGCGGCGGCGTTCCAGCCAGACTGAAATCAGTATCATGACGATGCCGACGATCAGGAATGCGATCGCCACGTCACGCCGCGTGAAGTCCATTTGGCATCCCCTGCGAACTCTCGACCCCGTGGCCAATGCAGCGCCGCCGGGGACCGCCCGTCAAGCCTTCATTTCCGCGCCGGCGCATGGAACTGGATGATGGCATCGGGCTTGCGGTAGATAGCGTTGAGCTGCTTCAGCGACGGCGGCGGATCGGAATATTCGTGCCAGATCTTGATCGGCCCGAAGAAGGTCCACTGCCAGATCGGGCGGAAATTCCAGTTGAACGGAAGGATGAACGGCGTCCGGTCCCATTCCGCCACCGCTTTCGCGAAAGCACCCTGGTCGTTATGCGGCATCACCGCCCGCTGCCCGTTGGCGCCGATGAAATCGATGGCCGAGTCCACGGTGCCGACGAGCTCGTGCCAGCGCCGGAACAGCGCCTCGGCGCCGCGATTGAAGAACAGCACGCCGGTGTTGTACTCGATGCCGTCGTCCTTCGGCAGGCCGCGGTAGCGCCGCGCCCACGGGCACTCGCAGATGCAGCAGGCGAGCCCGAAGCGCAGTGCCTGTGCGAACCCGAAATCGAGGCGATCGAGCACCACGGTGTCGGCGTCGAGAAACAGCGTCTCCTCGAACGGCGACAACTCCATCATGCGGGACTTTTCGAGCAGCCCCTTGATGCCGTCGGTGCCCGGCGGCAGCCGGATCACCTCATGCGGCAGTTCCGGATGCACCTCGTTGAGCGAGGCGATGGAGCGCGACAACGCCTTCTCGGCCTTCTCGCCCCAGACCATGTAGAGGACGCCGCGCGACATCCTGCATCAGTTCCGGCTGCGGTCCACCATTGCGCGCTGCTTGATCCAGGGCATCATGGCGCGCAGCTTGGCGCCCACCTCCTCGATCGGATGGGCGGCGTTCTTGGCGCGCATCGCCTTGAACGAGGTCTGGTTGACGCGGTTCTCCAGCATCCAGTCCTTGACGAACTTGCCCGACTGGATATCGGCAAGGATCTTCTTCATTTCGGCGCGCGCCGGCTCGCCGACGACGCGCGGGCCGGACACGTACTGGCCGTATTCGGCGGTGTTCGACACCGAATAATCCATGGTGGCGATGCCGCCCTCGTAGATCAGGTCGACGATCAGCTTCACCTCGTGGACGCATTCGAAATAGGCCATCTCGGGCGCGTAGCCGGCCTCGACCAGCGTCTCGTAGCCTGCCTTCATCAGTTCCACGAGCCCACCGCACAGCACCGACTGCTCGCCGAACAGGTCGGTCTCGCATTCCTCGCGGAACGTCGTCTCGATGATGCCGGCGCGGCCGCCGCCGATCGCCGAGCCGTAGGAGATGGTCAGGTCGTGGGCATTGCCGGAAACGTCGCGGTGCACCGCCATCAGCACCGGGACGCCGGCGCCGCGCTGGTACTCGGCGCGTACGGTGTGGCCGGGTCCCTTGGGGGCGATCATCATGACGTCGAGGTCCGGGCGCGGCTCGATCAGGTTAAAATGGATGTTCAGCCCGTGCGCGAACATCAACGCCGCGCCCTTCTTCATGTTGTTGTGCATGTGATTGTAGTAGATGTCGGCCTGCAATTCGTCGGGCGTGAGCATCATCATCACGTCGGCCCATTTGGCGGCCGCGGCCACCTCCATGACCTTGAGCTTCTCGGCCTGCGCCTTCTTGACCCCCTGCGAGCCCTTGCGCAGCGCCACCGCCACGTTCTTGACGCCGGAATCCCGCAGGTTGAGCGCATGGGCGTGGCCCTGGCTGCCATAGCCGATGACGGCGACCTTCTTGCCCTTGATCAGGTTAATGTCGGCGTCGCGATCGTAGTAGACACGCATGGAGCCGGTCCTCTCTAGAAATGACGAACAGATGGCGGCAGAAACGGCAATCGGCGGCGAAAATCAAGCGCCGTCTAGACGCCCCAGCCCGGCAATTAGGGCGCAACGTCGATGCCGAGAAGGGCTGCAAGCTTCCCGCGAACTTCCGCCATCACTTCCTGCGGGGCGCGACAGATCGGACGAAATCCACGAACTCCGCGATCGACCGTGCGAACCTGATCGACCAAAACTGCGCCATGTACGGGCAATCCTTCCGGCAACAGCACCTTGGTCGGCCATGGCTTCAGGTCCGAAGTCACCAGACAAACAATCGCCGTCTCATTTCGTAAGTGGAATTCACGATCGGTGAGGACCAGGACCGGCCTTACGCCGCCCTTTTCCTTGCCGCGCCACGGTCGCAGACCGGCCCACACCAGATCGCCTGCGCTTGGTACCAGCGTCGCGTCGCGTGTAGTCGTCATCGATGATCTCCGCGCCGATGTCCGGCCCCCAATCGACATGTTTGGGCCGATTGCGCGGTCCGAGCCGATCCATTTCGGCAATCATCTCTTTCATGCTGTAGCGCCGAATGGTGGCCACCGGCTGCATTTCGACGCCGCGGCCCGCCGCGGTCAATTCGATGACCTGACCATCATATAGTCCGGTCTCTTCGGTCAGGCGCTTGGGCAGGCGAACGCCGAGGCTGTTACCCCATCTGGCGATCTTGACCTTCATGACAACTCCGCTTCGGATATACAATGTATATCCGACCGTGTCTCAGCGTCAACAATCACATCCCCTCCGGGCCGCGCTGGATGGCGACGATGCCGGTGCGCGACACCTCGACCAGCCCGAGCGGCAGCATCAATCCAATAAAGCTCTCGATCTTGTCGGAGGCGCCGGTGATCTCGAACACGAAGCTTTCGGTGCCGGCGTCGATGACGCGCGCTCTGAACGCGTCCGCCAACCGCAGGGCTTCCACCCGGTTCTCGCCCTTGCCGCGCACCTTCACCATCGCGAGTTCGCGCTGGATCGGCTGCTTGAGCAGCGTCATGTCGACGACGCGATGCACCGGGACGAGGCGATCGAGCTGGTTCTTGATCTGCTCGATCACCATCGGCGTGCCGCGGGTGACGATGGTGATGCGCGACAGATGCTTCTCGTGCTCGGTTTCCGACACGGTCAGCGAATCGATGTTGTAGCCGCGGCCGGAGAACAGGCCGATGACGCGCGCCAGCACGCCGGGTTCGTTGTCGACGATGACCGCCAGCGTGTGGCTCTCGATGCCCTGCGCGGCGGGCGCGGCGGGGTAGTGGGAGGTGGTTGAGGTCGTGTTCACGCCACTTGCTCCGTTACCCTCTCCCCTTGCGGGAGAGGGTGGCGCCGAACGAAGTGAGGCGCCGGGTGAGGGGTAGACGCCGGGCGAGAAGAAGTCCCCTCACCCGGCTCGCCGCTTTCGCGGCTCGCCACCCTCTCCCACAAGGGGAGAGGGTGCCGGAGTGTGCTGCACGCAAAAGGCTCACACCATCACCTTGCCTTCTTCCGTCACCGCCTCGTCGATGCTCTCGGCGGCGTCGCCCAAAATCATCTCGTTGTGGGCGCGGCCGGACGGAATCATCGGGAAGCAGTTTTCGGCCGGATCGACCACGCAGTCGAAGATCACCGGCTTCTTGACGTTGATCATCTCCGTGATCGCGGCGTCGAGGTCGCCCGGCTTGTCGCAGCGGATGCCGACCGCCTGATAGGCCTCGGCGAGCTTCACAAAATCCGGCAGCGCATCCATGTAGCTTTCGGCGTAGCGGCCGCCGTGCAGCAGTTCCTGCCACTGCCGCACCATCCCCATGTACTTGTTGTTGAGGATGAAAATCTTGATCGGCAGACGATATTGCACCGCCGTCGACATCTCCTGCATGGTCATCAGCACCGACGCCTCGCCGGCAATGTCGATGACCAGCGAATTCGGATGCGCAAGCTGCACGCCGACCGCCGACGGCAGCCCGTAGCCCATGGTGCCGAGCCCGCCGGAAGTCATCCAGCGGTTGGGCTCCTGGAAATGGAAGAACTGCGCCGCCCACATCTGGTGCTGGCCGACCTCGGTGGTGATGTACACGTCGCGGTCCTTGGTCAGCGCGTACAGCCGCTGGATGGCGTATTGCGGCTTGATGATGTCCTGCGAGTTCCGGAACGCAAGCGACTTGCGCGCGCGCCACTTGTCGATCTGCCTCCACCAGTCGGCCAGCGCTTTCTTGTCCGGAACGACCTTCTGCGCCTTCCACTCCTTGATCATGTCCTCCAGCACGGACGCGCAGTCGCCGACGATCGGCACGTCGACCTTGACGTTCTTGTTGATCGAGGAGGGGTCGATGTCGACGTGGATCTTGCGCGAGTGCGGTGCGAATGCGTCGAGCCGGCCGGTGATGCGGTCGTCGAAGCGCGCGCCGATGCAGATCATCAGATCGCAGTCGTGCATCGCCCAGTTGGCCTCCCAGGTGCCGTGCATCCCGAGCATGCCGAGCCACTGCGGCTCGGCGGCCGGGAAGGCGCCGAGACCCATCAGCGTCGAGGTGATCGGAAAGCCGGTGAGCTTGACGAACTCGCGCAGCAGGGCGCTCGCCTGCACCCCGGAATTGATGATGCCGCCGCCGGTGTAGAACAGCGGGCGCCTGGCGTGGCGCATCAGATCGATCGCGGCCTTGATCCAGGCCGGGTCGCCCTTGGTGCGCGGCCGGTAGCCCTTGTGCGCGATCTCCTTCGGCATCGCATACATCCCCTTGGCGAACTGGATATCCTTGGGGATGTCGACCACCACCGGCCCCGGCCGGCCGCTCTTGGCGATGTGGAACGCCTCGTGCAGCACGTTGGGCAGGTCGGCAATGCTCTTCACCAGGTAATTGTACTTGGTGCACGGCCGAGTGATGCCGACGGTGTCGCATTCCTGGAAGGCATCGTTGCCGATCAGGTGGGTCGGCACCTGCCCGGTGATGCACACGATCGGGATCGAGTCGCAGAGCGCATCGGTGAGCCCGGTCACCGCGTTGGTGGCGCCCGGACCCGAGGTGACCAGCACGCAGCCGACCTTGCCGGTCGAGCGGGCATAGCCCTCGGCAGCATGCACCGCGCCCTGCTCGTGGCGCACCAGGATGTGCTGGAGGCGGTTCGACTGCTGGAACAGCGCGTCATAGATCGGCAGCACGGCGCCGCCGGGGTAGCCGAAGATGTGCTCGACGCCCTGATCGACCAACGCTTCGATCACCATTTCGGCGCCGGTCATTTCCTTGCTCATCGTCGTCTCCACCTGTTCCACCTGCCGCCCGGAATCGAAAAGGGGTCCCGAGAGACCCCTTTGCGCACCGCCGCAAAGCCCGGCTTGTCCTCAAGCCGCGCAGGAGGTGCGCCCTCGCCCTACTACGGTAATAATCTTGCGCATATTCCGCCCGGAAGGTCCGAAAGTTGCGCGCAATGTATTGAGTTCAGCGCCAGCCGTCAAGCCGCTACCATTGGCGGATCGGGGTGCGCCGAACCTTCGAGGCCCCCTGGCCGGCATGGTACCGTCAATGACGTCAGCATTCGCCAGGAAGAATTGGTTTGCGGGCAAGTCGTTTACCCAGCATTGGACCGACCGGATTCTTCACGTTTGGGAAGACTTGCTTGAGCCCTACCGAAAGCGCGCCGTCACCGTCCTCGAAATAGGCTCCTGGGAGGGACGTTCTGCGGTCTTCTTCCTCGAATACCTGCCACAGGCGCGGATCACCTGCATCGATACCTTCGCGGGCGGCGACGAACATCAGGAGGGCCGCTTCGGCGGCGCGGTGGGCCAGCTGGAGCGGCGCTTCGACGCCAATGTGGCGGCCTACGCCGGGAGGGTGGAAAAAATCCGCTCGCGATCGTTTCCGGCCCTCGACGCGCTGCTGCAATCGGGCCGCCGCTTCGATGTCGTCTACGTCGACGGCAGTCACAAGCGCGACGACGTGCTGATCGACTCGGTGCTCGCCTGGCAGTTGCTCAATCCGGGCGGGCTCCTGATCTGGGACGACTATCTGTGGGGCGCGCAATTACGCACCGACGAGCGCCCGCAGCCGGCCATCGACGCCTTCCTCGCCCTGCACGAGGGCGAGTACGTCAGGCGCTACCAGGACGTCCAGGTCGCCATCGAGAAGACGGCGCCGGCAGATGCGCAAGCTCCGCGCATGATCGTGCCAACGCGAACGGTACCGCGCACCGTGCGCAACTTCCTGAAATTCCTCAAGGGCGCGCCGATCTAGCGGTCGGCGTCGCATGGTTCGCGAGGCGGTGTTCGCGTAGAGTAGCCGGCGAGCAACCGTCGCCTCCCGGAACAACCCCATGAACAACGCCGACCTGATCGTCGCCACCCTGAAAGCGGCCGGCATCCGGCACGGTTTCGGCATCCCGAGCGGAAACGTGCTCCCCCTGATGGAGGCCATGCGGAAGGGAGGCGTCGAATTCGTTCTGACGGCCCACGAAGGCTCCGCCGGCTTTGCCGCCGACGTGACGGGCCGCCTGAGCGGCGCGCCCGGCCTGTGCATCGCCACTCTGGGCCCCGGGGCAACCAACCTCGCGACCGGCGTCGGCTCGGCATTCCTCGACCGCTCGCCGCTGATCGCCATCACCTGCAATCTCAACACCGACCAGCTCGGGCGGCGCATCCAGATGTGGATCGACCATCACGCGCTGTTCAAGCCGATCACCAAGGCCACGCTGCGGCTGGAAACCGGCCGCATCGTCGAGACGCTGACTGCGGCGATCGCACTCGCTCTGAGCGAACCGAAGGGCCCGGTGCATCTCGACTTGCCGGAGGATGTGGCGCTTGCGCCGGCGGTCGAGCAGGTCGCAGTCGCGGCCGAACCGAAGCCGGTAACAGCCGCGCCGGACGCCGACATCGCGCGTGCGGGGGCGCTGATCGCCGCCGCCAAGCGGCCGATCGCGGTGATCGGCGCCTCGGCCATGCGGCTTGCCGACCCGACGCTGCTGCGCAAGGTGGTCGAGCGCCACAGCCTGCCGTTCGCCACCACCACGATGGCCAAGGGCCTGATCGACGAGGACCACCGGCTGTCGCTCGGCTGCATCGAACGCGCCTGCCGGCAGGTGCAACGCAGGTTCCTGCGCTCCGCCGACCTGATCGTCGGGCTTGGCTACGACACCGTCGAGGTCGAATACGAGGCCTGGATCGGCGACGTGCCGCTGCTCCAGGTCGACATCGAGCCGCCCGACGTGGCCCCGTCGGTGAACCTCATCCATCACGTCGGCGGCGACCTCGATGCCGCGCTGGTGCGGCTGGCGGCGCTGCCGATTGCCAACAATACCTGGGCGGCGCAGACGCTTGCCGACCACCGCCGCGCCTTCCAGCACGCACTGCGCCCGCCCACGAGCTCATTCAGCGCGCATGCGGCCATCGACGCGGTGCGCCGCGCGCTCCCGCGCGACGGCATCCTGTCGTTCGACGTCGGCGCGCACACGCATCAGATCGCCAGCCAGTGGACCGCGCACGCGCCCAGAAGCTTCCTCATCACCAATGGCTGGTCCTCGATGGGATTCGGACTGCCGGGCGCGATCGCGGCAAAGCTCGCGCGGCCCGATCTTGCGGTGGCGTGCCTGATCGGCGATGGCTGCTTCCAGATGACATGCGGCGAGGTCGCAACCGCCAAGCGTCTCGGGCTGACGCTGCCAGTCGTCGTGCTCGACGACAGGTGGCTGGCGCTGATCAAGGTGAAGCAGATCCGGCGGCAGTTTCCGCTGTATGGGACCGAGTTGCAGGCGGAAGAGTACCGCGATCCCCCCGCGCACTACTTCGGTGTTCCCGCCGTGGGTGTCCGCAGTGCGGAGGCGCTGGAAATGGCCGTGAAGACGGCGCTCGCCGCCAATGGCCCGACCGTGATCGAGGCGGTCGTGGATTCCGAGCACTACGTCGATACGGTGTACGATTGACGCCCCGAAGCGGAGCCTGTCACTACCGGTACACGCGAGGCTTGCGATGACGTCTATGCGTTCAAGTCTGTGGCGAGCCGAAAACCTGTTGCGCGACTGGCGGATGGCGCGACAGCTTGTCGAATCCTACGGTGGACGTTTCGAAGCGTTCCTGCAGCCGGTATCCTTCTTCAGCCGTACGCCGCCGGTCGATCCCGGCGGCCAGGCAGTCCTGCGACGCGAGTACGTCGCGACCTATCGCGTGATCGAACGCAAGATCGCCGAGAGCGGCCTGTTTCACAGCCTGGTGACAGCTCTCGATGGCGACGAGCCGGTCTACACCGATTTCTGCCACGTCGTTCCGAACGGCAATCGCCGGATCGCGGAGCGGATCGCGAATATTGCCGGCGTGGAGCGCCGCCGACGGGGTGCTTCAGCGTCCCAATCTCGCTGACACGTGAGCCGGCGCCTGCCCCGGCGCGATCCACTGGAAGTCCGGAAGCTGGTTGCGAAACCAGGTCTCCTGCCGCTTGGTATAGCGGCGGGTGTCGCGCTTGCCGCCTTCGGCGGCCTCCGCCAGCGCAATATCGCCGCGCAAGTGGCGGATCAGCCACGGCACGCCGTGCGCCTTCATCGCTGGCAGCGCCGGGTCGAGCCCGCGGGCCGCGAGTTGCTTGACTTCGTCCAGCGCGCCCTTTGCCAGCATGTCGTCGAAGCGCGCGTCGATGCGGCAATACAGTTCCCTGCGCGCGACCTTGAGGAAGACTTTGACCGCGCAGGCCGCATCGACCGCCGGCGGCATGCCCTCGCGGTGCCAGTCGGTCAGCGAACGGCCGGTCGCCAGCACGACCTCCAGAGCGCGGGTGATGCGCGAGCGGTCGGCAGGCATCAGCCGCTGCGCCGCCGCCGGATCGCGCCGCGCGAGCTCGGCGTAGAGCGGCGCAATGCCCTCCGCCGCGAGCCGGCCGCGCACCGCCGCGCGAACGGACGCCGGGACCGGCGGCACCGCGGCAAGACCTTGCGCCAACGCCTTGAAGTAGAGTCCCGTCCCGCCGACCAGGATCGGGATGCGCCCTGCCCGCTTCGCATCTTCAATCGCTGCCTGTGCATCGACGCACCAGCGGCCGACGGAGTAGTTCTCGGCCGCGTCGACATGGCCGTATAGCCGATGCGGAACCCTCGCCTCCTCGGCTTTGGTCGGGCGCGCGGTGATGATGCGCAGGTCGCGGTAGACCTGCATGGAATCGGCGTTGATGACGGTGCCGCCGAGCCGCTCGGCGAGCGCGAGCGCGAGCGCCGACTTGCCGCTCGCGGTCGGCCCGGCGAGGAGGATGGCTGTGGGTTTGCTCACACGCCCTGAGCTAGACCAGTGTACGAGACCAATGCAACCGCGCTGATCGTCGTCATTGAATTTGCCGCCGCCGCCGAATAGACAGGCACCACTCCTCCCTCTCGGAGACGACCCTTGCCTCTCATCTCCCCCTTCCGCGGCTTGCGGCCCGCGCCAGGCCGCGCCGCCGAGATTCTCGCGCCGCCCTATGACGTATTGTCGAGCGCGGAGGCACGCGAGCGCGCGAACGGCAAGCCGTGGAGCTTCCTGCACGTCTCCAAGCCGGAGATCGACCTCGATCCCGCCATCGATCCCTACGACCGGGCGGTCTACGCCAAGGGAGCAGAGAACCTCGACCGCATGGTCAAGGGCGGCGTGCTGATCCGCGACCCAAAGCCGGCCTATTACGTCTATCGCCTCACCTGGAACGGCCGCGTGCAGACCGGGCTCGCCGCCGTCGCGTCCCTTGCCAGCTACGCCGACAACAGCCGTATCCGCCGGCACGAATTGACGACGCCGGTGAAGGAGCAGGATCGCGTCGACCAGATCGAAGCCGTCAACGCCCAGACCGGCCCGGTGATGATGGGCTATCCGGCAGCGCCCGAGATCGACGCGCTGCTTGCGCGGGCGAGCACCGGCGCGCCGGACGTGGATGTCACCGCCGACGACGGCGTGCGGCACCAGATGTGGGTCGTTGCCGATGATGCCTCGATTGCGGCGTTGACGCGTGCCTTCGACAAGTTGCCGGCCATCTACATCGCCGACGGCCACCACCGTTCCGCCGCCGCCGCGCGCGTCGCCAAGGCACGCGGGGGCGCGGGCTCCCATAACGACTTCCTCTCGGTGATCTTCCCGCATCACCAGATGACCATCCTCGACTACAATCGCGTGCTGCGCGACCTCAACGACCGCAGTCCCGAGCAACTGCTTGCCGAATTGAAGCAGCGGTTCTCGGTCGAGCCGTCCGACAAGCCGGTGCGCCCGACATCGGCGGGCGCGTTCGGCATGTATCTCGGGGGGCGCTGGTACCGGCTGGACATCAAGCCGGAGCTGATCCCCGCCGCCGACCCGATCGGCCGGCTGCCGATCACGCTACTGACGAAGAACGTCATCGAGCCGATCTTCGGCGTCAAAGACCCGCGCACCGACAAGCGCATCGATTTCGTGGGCGGCGGACGCGGGCTTGCCGGGCTTCAACAGCGGGTCGATTCGGGCGAGATGGCGGTCGCCTTCGCGCTCTACCCCACGCAGATGGCCGACCTGATGGCGGTCGCCGACAAGGGCGAGATCATGCCGCCGAAATCGACCTGGTTCGAGCCGAAGCTCGCCGACGGCATGGTCAGCCACGTGCTGGATTAGCGGCGGACGGCGGCCAGACAACGGAGGACGGATAGAAAAAGGCGGAGGCCCGATCGCTCTGCCTTCTATTCCGCCGTCTGTCGTCCGCTGTCCGCTATTGCAGGCTCAGCGCCACGAAGCGCAGTTCGCCGTCGGCGCCGGCGACCAGCAGCAGTGCCGTGCGGCGGCCATCCTTCTTGAGACGGTCGACCTTGGCCTGGAAATCGTCGGCGCTCGCGACCGCCTCCTGCGCAATCTCCACGATCACGTCGCCGGGGTTGAGCCGCTTGTCGGCGGCCGGCGAGTTGGCTTCGATGCCGAGGATCACGATGCCCTTGACGGTATCGCGGATCTTGAACTTCTTGCGCAGGTCGTCGCTGAGATTGGCCAGGTCGATGCCGAGCGCCTTCTTCACGACCGGCGGCGGCGGCGCCGGCTCGGTGCCCGGCTTGGTCAGCGCGGCCTGCTTCTCGGAATCCTCAAGCCGGCCGAGCTTGACCGTGAGGGTCTGCTCCTTGCCCTTGCGGATGACGACCACGGCGACTTCCTTGCCGACCGGCGTATCCGCAACGACGCGCGGCAGGTCGCGCATCTCGCGGATGTCCTTGCCGTCGAAACGCACGATCACGTCGCCGGGCTCGATGCCGGCCGGCTTGGCGGGCCCGCGCTCGTCGACACCGGCCACCAGCGCGCCGCGCGGCGGCTTGATGCCGAGACTGTCGGCGATCTCGTCGGTCACCACCTGGATGCGTACGCCGAGCCAGCCGCGGCGGGTCTCGCCGTACTGCTTGAGCTGGTCGATGACCGTCAGTGCGGTCTTGGAGGGTACTGCGAAGCCGATGCCGATCGAGCCGCCCGACGGCGAGATGATGGCCGTATTGATCCCGACCACTTCGCCGTTGAGGTTGAACAGCGGCCCGCCCGAATTGCCGCGATTGATGGCGGCGTCGGTCTGGATGTAGTTGTCATAGGGGCCCGAATTGATATCGCGATTGCGCGCCGAGACGATACCGGCGCTCACCGAGCCGCCCAGGCTGAACGGGTTGCCGATCGCGATCACCCATTCGCCGAGCCGCAGCTTGTCGGAATCGCCGAACCGCACCGCCTTCAGCGGCTTGTCGGTCTTGATCCGCAGCAACGCGATGTCGGTCTTCTGGTCCCGCCCCATCAGCTCGGCTTTGACGCGAGTACCGTCATTGAGGATGACGGTGATCTCGTCGGCCTCGGCGATGACGTGGTTGTTGGTCACCACGATGCCGGTGGCGTCGATGATGAAGCCGGAGCCAAGCGAGTTGACCCGGCGGGGCGGGGCCCGCTCGCCTTTCGGCTGCCCCTGGCCGCGGCGGTTGAAGAAGTCGCGGAACAGCTCATCGAGCTGTGGATCGTTGGGTAGCTGCGGCTGCTGACCGCCGCGCGCCCCCACGTTCATGGAGGTGGAAATGTTGACGACGGCATCGATGACCTGTTCGGCAACATCGGCGATCGCCTCCGGACCGCGCGCCAGCGCGGGAACCGCAAGCGCCGGCATCATGATCGCGATCGCAGCCGCAACGGCGACGGGCGGACGGGCCAGCCGGGTGAACCGGGCGAGAGTGCCGAACATGGACGTGTGAACTCCTCGGGACGATGATGCCACGACAGTGCCCCTCTCTTGGCAAGGGTGCAAGGGCGATCCCGACGCGTGACCTAGGCCTGGGATTGGGGCGGAATCGGGACCTTTATCCCGCCGTCACGGGGGTCAGCCCCGCACCAGCCACACGATCACAACGCCAAGCACCGCCGATACCACGCCGGCCACGCGCAGCGCGCCGTCCGGCGTCTCCAGAGCATTCGCCGCCAGCCGCTTTGCCGCCCCCGGAAAGGCGGCAAAGATCAATCCTTCGATGGCGAGAACCAAGCCGATGGCGACGATGAAATCGGACATGGTCTCGCGACCGCATGGGCACGGCGGTCGCTATCGTTGCGGGCCGCCCGGCTGCGCTCCGACGGTACCGCTCGGCGGCGCCGGCGGCGAGCCGCCGCGCGGACGGCCGCTCGGATCGACGAAGTACCGGAAGAAATCCGAATCCGGCTTCAGCAGCATCCGGGTGTCGCCGCGCAGTCCCGCCTCGTAGGCCTGCATGGCCCGATAGAACGAGAAGAAATCGGGATCGCGATTGAACGCATCGGCGAAGATGCGGTTGCGCTCGCCATCGCCCTCGCCGCGGATGGTGTCGGCTTTGGCCTGCGCGTCCGCCAGCAGCACCGTGACGTCGCGGTCCGCACGCGCACGGATTTCCTGCGCGCGCTGACTGCCCTGGGCGCGGAACTCGGCAGCTTCACGCTGCCGTTCCGTCTGCATGCGCTGATAGACCGCCTGGCTGTTCTGATCCGGCAGATCGGCGCGCCGGATGCGGACGTCGACGACGGCGATACCGAAGTCCTTGGCCTCGTGCTCGAGCTGATCGCGAACCTTCAACATCAGCGCATTGCGGTCGTCGCGCACGACGTGCGTGAGCGTGTTCTCGCCGAGCACGCGCCGCAGCGCCGAGTTGAGCAGCGTCGAGAGCCGGGAGTTTGCGCCTTCGACGGTGCTGACGGTCTGGAAGAACTTCAGGGGGTCGGTGATCTTGTAGCGCGCGAAGGCGTCGACCACGAGACGCTTCTGGTCGGAGGCGATGACCTCCTGCGCCGGATTCTCGAGATCGAGGATGCGGTTGTCGATCTGGATAACGCTGTCGACCAGCGGCCACTTGAAGTGCAGACCGGGCGAGGTCACCACCCGGACCGGCTCGCCGAGCCGGACCACGATGGCCTGGCGGGTCTGATAGACCGTGAACAGCGCGCCATAGGCGATGATCAGGGCCACGATGATGATTGCGGCGAGGACGCCGCCTGCGATGTTCAGTTTCATCGGGCTGCTCCCGCCTTCGGCTGCGCCTTAGGTTGCGGCCGCATGAACTGGTCAAGCGGCAGGAACGGCACAACGCCGCTGCCGGCGCCGCCCGAGTCCAGAATGATCGTCTGATTGGACCCGAGCAGCCGCTCCATCGTCTCCAGGTACATGCGCTGGCGGGTGACCTCCGGCGCCTTCTTGTACTCGTCGTAGACGCTCAGGAACCGCGCCGTCTGACCTCTGGCTTCCGCCACCGTCTGCTCGCGATAGGCTTCGGCCGCCTGGATGATCTGCGCGGCACGGCCGCGCGCCTCCGGCACCACCCGGTTGGCGTAGGTCTGGGCCTCGTTCTGCGCCCGCTCAAGGTCGATGCGGGCGGCTTGCACGTCGCGCAGAGAATCGATGACCTGCGTGGGCGGATCGACCTTCTGGAGCTGGACCTGGGTCACCTGGACACCGGCGCCGTACTTGTCCAGCACCTCCTGCATCAGTTTCTGCACGGCCGTCTCGATGCTTTGCCGCGCGATAGTCGTGATCTCGCCGGAGTCGGAGCGGCCGACCACTTCGCGCATCGCGCTTTCGGCGACCGCCTTCACGGTGCCTTCCGGCATCTGGATGTTGAACAGATACTCGGCGGCGCCCTTGGGCTTGATAACCCAGAACACCGAGAAGTCGACGTCGACGATGTTCTCGTCGCCGGTCAGCATCAGGCTTTCTTCCGGGACGTCGCGAATGGTGCTGCCGCGACGCAGGTCTTCGACCATCCGCATGCCGATATCGATGCGGTTGACGCGCGTCACCTTGGGCAGCAGCACGGTTTCGATCGGATAGGGCAGGTGGTAGTTCAGGCCGGGCGTCGCATCGCGCACATGCTGACCGAACCGCAGCACGACGCCGAGTTCGTCGGGCTGCACCCGGAAGAAGCCGGACAGGCCCCAGATCGCCACGACGGCGAGTGCGGCCAGAAGGACACCCTTGCCGCCGAGATTGCCGCCCGGGAACACCTTTTTCAGCCGTTCCTGGCTGCGGCGCAGCAATTCTTCAAGGTCGGGCGGCGTCGCGCCGCCCGACGGCTGCGGCCCCTGCCCCCACGGGCCGCGGCCGCCGCTTCCTCCTCCGGACCCCCAGGGCCCACCGCCCTGATTGCTCCAAGGCATCGATACCTCCTCAATAGCCCGCCGAAACCGGCAGGCTGCTTTGATTTGTGGCGGTTATAGGGGAGGAGCCCCCGGGTTACAACGCGGCTGCCGGCCGTGCGGCTCCTCGGCGCACTGCATTGCAATCCCGCCTGCGAATGATTTCGCGCTCGCTAGCAGCGTCCGGGACGCTCGTAGACGTGCACCGAAAACCCTGCGTCGTCCTGCGGTCCGGCGTCGTGGTCGGTGCGTTGCACCTCCTGCCACTGCTGCGGATCGATGGGCGGAAACATGGCGTCACCGGTGGGGCGCAACCTGATCCGCGTGACGATCAGGCGGTCGGCGGCCGGCATGACCTGCGCATAGATATCGGCGCCGCCCGCCACCATGATCTCCCCGACGCCGCGACGCAGGGCGTCGCCGCGCGCCGCCTCCAGCGCCGCATCGAGGCTCGATGCCACCAGCGCCCCCGCTGCCGAAAAACCGCGGTCCCGGCTCACCACGATATTGGTGCGGCCGGGAAGCGGCTTGCGGGCGAACGACTCGTAGGTCCTGCGGCCCACCACGACCGGCCGGCCCCAGGTGCACTGGCGAAAATGCTGCATGTCGGATTGCAGGCGCCAGGGCATCGCCCCGCCCTGCCCGATCACGCCGTTCTCGGCGACGGCGGCAACGAGGACGACTTTCACTCTTGGCCTCGACAGCTGCACGTGAACTAGGCGGCCAACCGATAAATCAGTGCATCGTCGATAAAGATACCGTCGATCACATTACTGCTAAATCGCACCGCACTGAGCCCGTCAACGCGAATAGCCTTTCCTATTGCGCCTAGCGTTCGATCTGTAGGCGGGACCAACCTAACCCGTGACAAGTCAAAGCGTTTGCGAAGGTCTCCAGCTTCGTCCATGGCACGTGCAACTTCTAAGTATGCTTCCTGCAAGTTCGATGCAGCCTTGGGCGTTCGAATTGCAAGCCGCCACTCCTGAATGTCAGGAAAGTATATCCACGCAGCTGCCGTGACAGGAAAGCCGGAGTCATCGAGAAGCCGCACCAATTCGCTGCCGGCTTCGATATCTGAATTCACCAATATTGTTTCAGCCATGTCATGACTCCATGGTCGGGATGTTCGACGGCGTCCTGCATTGCTGTCGCTACAATGGCGTCGACTGCCTCGTATCGTACGTCCTCGGACCACTCGACTACTACCGCCCATCTTACATCAAATTCAGGATCGTTCTTGCGTTCCTTTAGCAGGCTGGCCAACCCGGCAAGCGCAACGAGATCGACGATCTTATGCGTCAGAAATCTCGTGAGGATCGTCTTGTCGGGAATCGTTTCTGCATGGACTTGTCGCGCAATGCAGGCTTTCAAGCCAAGCTCAATACCGTATCCGTACAGGTAGTACGCGTTCGAATACCTCCGGTTCTGAAACAACAGATTTGCGTCCTCCACCTTTGCGAGTGACAAACGTTGCAGCGTTGCCCGAGACAAAGGCGCCATATCACACCGCCACCTCGGCCTTGATGTGCGGATACGGGTCGTAGCCCTCGAGCGTGAAGTCCTCGTAGCGCAGTGCGAACAGGTCGGTCGCTGCCGGATTGATCGACATGCGCGGCAGCTTGCGCGGCGGACGCGTCAGCTGGAGGCGGGCCTGCGCGAGATGATTGAGGTAGAGGTGGGCATCACCCAGGCTGTGGATGAACTCACCGGCCTTGAGCCCGGTCACCTGCGCCATTGCCAGCGTAAGCAGGGCGTAGGACGCGATGTTGAAGGGCACGCCGAGAAATACGTCGGCAGAACGCTGATAGAGCTGACAGGAGAGCCTGCCCCGGGCGACGTAGAACTGGAACAGGCAGTGGCAGGGCGGCAGCTTCATCCGGTCGATATCGGCCGGGTTCCAGGCGGTGACGATCAGGCGGCGGGAGTCCGGATTGCTGCGGATCTGGGCCACAACCTGCGCAATCTGGTCGATCGCGCGCCCGTCCGGCGTCGGCCACGACCGCCACTGGTGCCCGTAGACGGGACCGAGGTCGCCGTGCTCGTCCGCCCATTCGTTCCAGATCGTGACACCGTGGTCGTTGAGATACTTGACGTTGGTGTCGCCGGCGAGAAACCACAGCAGCTCATGGATGATCGACTTCAGGTGCAGCTTCTTGGTGGTCGTGAGCGGAAAGCCTTCGGCGAGGTCGAAACGCATCTGGTGGCCGAAAACCGACAAGGTCCCCGTCCCGGTCCGGTCGCGCTTCTCCACGCCATCGGCAAGGATGCGCTCCATCAAGTCGTGATATTGGCGCATGCTCGGCCCGTAATATTCGGTCGACTCAACGACCGTGCAAGCCTAGCCCCGCATGGGTGTGCAAAGAAGTCCCATTGCAGACCGGGCCCCACCGGGTATCCTCTTCGGCTGTCGGCCATAAGACTGTAGCGGAGGAGCTCATGCGCGTCGTCCTTGGCATCATCTGCGCCGCATTGTCCGTCTGGGGGGCGCAGGCGCAGACCTATCCCACCAAGCCGGTCCGTATCATCGTGCCCTACGCCCCCGGCGGAATCGTCGATACCTCTGCGCGCGTCGTCGGCCAGAAGCTCGCGGAAAAATGGGGCCAGCAGGTCGTGGTCGAGAACCGGCCCGGCGGCAACGGCTTCATCGGCACGGTGGCGGCCGCGAAATCACCGGCCGATGGCTATACGCTGCTGACCGCGCACACCGGTGAGTTCGCGGTGAGTCCGGCCGTATTCCCGAACATTCCCTTCGATCTCGACCGCGACTTCACCGCCATCACCATGGTGACCGACGCCCCCATGGTGATCGTCGTCAACAGCAAGACACCCTACCAGACCTTGCAGGAGCTCATCGCCGCCGCCAGGGCCAAGCCTGGAACCATCGGCGTTTCGTCGCCCGGCATCGCCTCCATTAACCACCTTGTGCTGGAGTGGATGAACCTCGCCACCGGCGTGAAGTTCTTGCACGTGCCCTATCGCGGCGGCGCGCCGGCCATCACGGCAACTGCCGGCGGCGAGGTCCCGGTCGGCAAGGCGGCACTCGGCTCGGCCATGCCGCACATCAAGACCGGCCGCGTCCGAGTCGTCGCGGTCACGACCGCCACGCGCAGCTTTGTCGACAAATCCTGGCCGACCATGATGGAAAGCGGCGTCCCGGGCGTAAGCTCCTCGATCTGGGCTGGCCTGTTCGCGCCCAAGGGGGTTCCCCAGCCCATCATCGACAAGATCTACGCCGATGTCGCCGAAATCCTGAAGCTGCCGGACGTCAAGGCGCGCTTCGCGGCCGGCGGCGGCGTCACCGGCGGCATGCCGCCGGCCGAGTTTGCGGCGGCCATCCGCAAGGAAGCCGCCAGCTTGAAGATCGTCGTCGCCAAGGCCGGCGTGAAGCCGGAGTAACGCCCGGTCCGCCTGTGACGGCCCCATGGCCGAACGCGCATCCCGGGTTTACCCGGGACCAGGTTGCGATTACCCATAGTGATCGTGGCTGCCGCAGGCGTGCCGGCAGTCTGTTCTGGGGAACAGGGGCGTGCGCATACGATCCCAGAAGGATTTCTGGTGTGGCGCCATATTCGTGGCGATCGGCGTCGCCTTCATGGTGGTCGCCAGCGAATACCGCATGGGGACGGCCGCCCGCATGGGTCCGGGCTTCTTCCCCACCCTGCTCGGCGGCCTGTTGACCGCGCTCGGCCTGTCCCTCGCCGGACCGGCACTCATACGCGACGGCGAGGCCTTCCCCAGACTGCATGTCCGCCCGATGGTGATGCTTCTTGCCAGTATCGGGGCGTTCGGACTGTTGCTGGTGCCGTTCGGCTTCGTGGCGGCGGCCATCGTCCTGACCATCGTCGGTGGATTTGCCGACCCGGATTTGCGTCTCGTTGAATCGGTTGGACTTTCGCTGCTGCTGACCGCCTTCTCGGTCGTGGTCTTCGTGCTGCTGCTCGGCCTGCCGTTCAATCTGTGGCCGAACCTTTGAGGTGATGCGGCATGGAGATCCTGGACCATCTCGCCTTCGGCTTCGGGGTCGCGGTTTCGCTCCAGAATCTCCTCTACTGCTTCATCGGCGTGTTCCTCGGCACCCTGATCGGTGTCCTTCCCGGAATTGGCCCGGTCGCAACGGTCGCGATGCTGTTGCCGTTGACCTTCAACCTCAACCCCGCCACCGCCATGATCATGCTCGCCGGCATCTATTACGGCGCGCAGTATGGCGGCTCGACCACGGCCATTCTGGTCAATATTCCGGGCGAATCGTCGTCGGTGGTGACCACCATCGACGGGCACCAGATGGCCAAACAGGGGCGCGCCGGTCCCGCACTCGGAATAGCCGCGATCGGCTCATTCATCGCCGGATGCTTCGCCACCCTGGTGGTCGCGCTGTTCTCGCCGCCGCTGGGAGAAATCGCGCTCCGGTTCGGGCCGGCGGACTACTTTTCGCTGATGGTGTTCGGGCTCATCGGCGCGGTGGTGCTCGCGCGCGGCTCGCTGCGCAAGGCCATCGCGATGGTGGTGCTCGGCCTGCTGCTCGGGCTGGTCGGCACCGACGTCAATTCCGGCCAGCAGCGATTCACCTTCAACATTCCGGCGCTGATCGAGGGCGTCAGCTTCGCCGCGCTCGCCATGGGCATGTTCGGCATCGCCGAGGTGATCTACAACCTCGAACAACGCGCCCACGAGCGGCAGGTCGTTGCCGGCGGCATCGGCCGCGTCCTGCCGTCGCTGACCGAGCTGCGGCGCTGCACATGGTCGATCGCCCGCGGCACCGCACTGGGTTCGCTGTTGGGGATTCTGCCGGGCGGCGGCGCGCTCTTGTCGTCGTTTGCGGCCTACACCGTGGAGAAGAAGGTCGCGCGCGAGCCGCGCAGCTTCGGCGAAGGCGACATCCGGGGCGTGGCGGCGCCCGAAGCGGCCAATAATGCCGGCGCGCAGACCTCATTCATCCCGATGCTGACGCTCGGCGTGCCGTCCAATCCAACCATGGCGCTGATGATCGGCGCGCTGATGATCCAGGGGATTCAGCCCGGCCCGCAGGCGATGGTGCAACGGCCGGAGCTGTTCTGGGGGATCGTCGCCTCGATGTGGATCGGCAACCTGTTCCTGCTGTTGCTCAACCTTCCGCTGATCGGGCTGTGGGTGCGGCTGCTCGCCGTTCCCTATCGGCTCCTGTTCCCGGCGATCCTGATGTTCTGCTGCATCGGCGTTTATTCCATCAACAACAACCCGTTCGATCTGCTGCAGCTGGTGGTGTTCTCGGCGCTCGGCTATGTGCTGCTGAAACTCGACTGCGAGCCGGCGCCGCTGATCCTCGGCCTGGTGCTGGGGCCGATGATGGAAGAATACCTGCGGCGTGCGCTGCTGATCTCGCTCGGCAACCCGATCGTCCTGGTCACGAGTCCGCTCAGCGCTGCATTCCTGATAGCGGCGCTCGTCCTGCTGCTCTCGATCGCGGTGCCGGCGATCCGAGCGCAGCGCGAAGTTGCCATGAAGGAGTGAGCGGGGCACACCGCAAGACGTTGCGGCGGCGCCCATGGGCGCCGCCGCACCGATCGATGCCGTTGGAGGTTCCTGCTCGCTACTCGACCAGGATTTCGCGGCGCTTGCGCAGCATCGGCAGGCCGGACAGGATCAGCATCACGATCGAGGTGCCGAGCAGCACGGCCGAGATCGGCCGCGTCGCGAACACGGTGACGTCGCCGCGCGCGATCAGCATGGCGCGCCGCAGGTTCTCCTCCATCAGCGGACCCAGCACGAAGCCGAGCAGCATCGGCGCCGGTTCGAAGTCGTGCTTGGCGAACCAGTAGCCGATCACCGCGAACAGCGCCGCGATCAGCACGTCGCTCGGCGAGTTGTTGATCGAGTAGACGCCGATGCAGCAGAACACGACGATCGAGGGGAACAGCAGCCGATACGGCACCCGCAGCAGCGTCACCCAGACGCCGACCAGTGGCAGGTTGATGATGACCAGCATCAGGTTGCCGATCCACATCGAGGCGATCATGCCCCAGAACAGATCGGGCTGCTTGGTCATCACCTGCGGCCCCGGCACGATGCCGTGGATGGTCATGGCGCCGACCATGAGCGCCATCACCGCATTCGGCGGAATACCGAGGGTGAGCAGCGGGATGAACGCGCCCTGCGCAGCCGCATTGTTGGCGGCCTCCGGACCGGCAACGCCCTCGATCGCGCCGTAGCCGAAACGCTCCGGACTCTTCGAAAACTTCTTCTCGACCGCGTAGGCGGCAAACGAAGCGATCACCGCCCCGGCACCCGGAAGGATGCCGATGATCGCGCCGATCGTGGTACCACGCACGATCGGCGCCGCCGAGGCGATCAGGTCCTGCCGCGTCGGCATCAGGTTCGTGACCTTCTGCATCAGGATGTCGCGGCTGCCGGGCGGCAGTTCGAGGTTGCGCACGATCTCAGCGAAGCCGAACACGCCGAGCGCAATATTGGCAAAGCCGATGCCGTCGGCGAGCTCGGGAAGATCGAAGGTCATGCGGCCGGCACCGGTCTCCAGGTCCGACCCCACCTGCGACAGCAGAAGACCCATCAAGATCATCGCCAGCGCCTTGAGCACCGAGCCCTTGGCCAGCACGACTGCAAAGATGAGGCCCAGCACCATCAGCGAGAAATATTCGGCAGGGCCGAACAGCAGCGCCACCGCCACCAGCGGCGGCCCGAGCGCGGCAATCAGGACGGTCGTGACACAACCGGCAAAGAACGAGCCGATCGCGGCAATCGACAGCGCCGGACCGGCGCGGCCCTGCTTGGCCATCTGATGGCCGTCGATCGCCGTCACCACCGAGGTGGCTTCGCCGGGGATATTGACCAGGACCGAGGTGGTCGAACCGCCGTATTGCGCGCCGTAATAGATGCCGGCGAGCATGATCAGGGCGCCGACCGGCGGCAGACCGAAGGTGATCGGCAGCAGCATGGCAATGGTTGCGACCGAACCAATGCCGGGGAGCACGCCAATCAAGGTGCCCACCAGTGCGCCGATGGCGCAGAACAAGAGGTTCATCGGCGAGAAGGCAACCCCGAAGCCTAAGGCGAGGTTTGCAAGGAGTTCTGACATGGCGGCCTATCCCAGATCGCGAGCTACATCACGCCGATTGCTTTCATCGCTGGCCCGAAGATGAGTCGGAAGAACTCAACAAATTGCTGCCAGAGCACCACGTGCGCATTCGGCTGCGGCCAGAGCTGGAACGGGAGATTGAGCAGATTGACGAACAGGAGCACGCAGAAGACGGTCATCCCCGCGGCCGCTATCGTACTCTCGATCCAGCGCCGCTCCGTCGACCCCTGAATCGAGATCATGAATGCAAGGAAGCTCGCAACGATGAGCCCGAACGGCCGGATGATCGCCGCAAACAGGCAGATCGCGACCAGCACCCAGAGCGGCCCACGCAGCTTGTACTTCTCGATCGGCGGCCCCTGGGTCGTCACGCCGACCACGGTAACCGCCGCCCCGAGAAAGGCGAGCACACCCGCGAACAACCGGGGCGCAGTGCCGGGCCCGAAGGCAAACCCGCGTTGACCGGGAAGGTCGGCCGACGCGATCAAGGCCAGCACCGCCAGCATCACCAGAACGAGACCACCGTAATAGTCCTGCGGCGCCCGCACCGGGATCAGGTTGAAGGCCGTGGCAACTCCGATTGCACCGAGCACAATCGACAGCAGCCTGGGGTCGAAGACGATGGCGAGGAACTCGACAAATCGCGTGGGAAAGCGAAACGGTGTCGGAGTCGCAATCGTGAACGTCATCAGGAAGAGGACCAGCGCGGCAATCGCCACCAGCACTCCGCCTCGGAAACTGTTGGTGAATGCAGGCGCGCCGGATCCCGGCCCGCCACCCTGGGACGACGTTACGCCCTCAGACATTGAACTCCCCCCTCAACGCCCCGCATGCGCCTGCGCTCCCACGCTACAGCGCACCTACCGGAGTGGTTACCACACATCAAAAGCGGGCAGAAAGCAACCGCGACGATTTAACCTGCAAATCCGCCATAAGAAACCGCGCGGGCTGCGATCCCGGGGGCCTAAAGCACCCCCAGCAAGCCGAGCAGGGCGGCGGCCGCGAAAATCCAGAGCGGGTTGAGCGTCAAGCGATAGCTCACGGCCGCCGTGGCCAGGGTCAAGCCCACCGACGCCCAGCTGGTGGACGCCGCCCGCGTTACAATCAGGGCTCCGGCTGCGAGTAACCCAATGGAAACCGGGACCAATCCCGCTTGGATTGCAATTCGCCACTGCGCACTTCTGAAGCGGTCCCAGAGACTGCCCATGAAAACGGCAAAGGCGCAGGCCGGCCCGCACATGGCGACCGTCGTAACCACCGCCCCCGGGATGCCAGCCACGTGATACCCGATCAGGGTCACGATAATGACGTTGGGGCCCGGCGTAACCTGCGCCAGGGCAAACATGTCGGCGAACTGCCGGTCGGTCATCCAGCCCTTCACCTCCACGGCCAGCCGGTGCATCTCCGGCAGCGCCCCGTTGGCGCCGCCGATGGCAAACAGCGACATCAAGGCGAAGTAGCCGGCCAGCGTCAGCAGCAGACCTCCGTCCCACTTCATCGCCGGCCCCACCAGGCGATGGTAATGCTCACCGGAACCAGGACCAGCAGGCACCACCAGATCGGCCAACGCAGCACGCCGATGCTCACGAAGGCGCCGATTACCACCGCGAACACCAGCCAGTTCCGCTGCTCGAACAGCGGCTCGGCCATCTTACCGGTCATGCTGATGACCAGGCCGGCGGCGGCCGCCGCCACGCCCGCGAACATGCGCTGCAACGCGTCAATGGTGCCGTAGCTGGCGTACAGGACCGCAAACACCGTGACGATCGCCATCCCCGGCCCGATCAGGCCGATCAGGGCCACTGCCGCGCCCGGCAGCCCGCGGATGCTGCGGCCGAACACCACCGACAGGTTGACGATCGTGGGTCCGGGAAGAATCTGGCACAGCGCCAGGGCATCGCTGAACTCGGCGGGCGTCATCCATTTGCGCCGCTCGACCAGCATTCGCCGCGACCAGTACAGAACGCCCCCGAAACCGGACAGCGAGATGATGGCAAAGGCAACGAAGAGTTCGAGGACGGTGGGCAGGGGCTTTGGCGCTGCGTCGGGCGGCGGCTCGGACATGATACCGCCTGACTTAGCGGCCGCGGTCGGATCGGCCAAACGATTTATCGGAATGCGCGGCGCAAGTCCCGCACGCACGGACCGCGCCGACGGGGACGCTGGGCACCGCAACGGTCGGGGCCGCAACGGTCTTTTATCGTCAACCATTGGCGCCTATATTCAGGGTGCCGGGGCGACCCGGCTATGGCGATAAATGGCCGTCGTAATAAACCTTTCGGACCCGGGGGCAGTACCCGGCGGCTCCACCAGGATCAGGGGTCAGTAACCAGGAGACAGTAATCAGAAGGCGATTTTGTCTGATTACTGACCACTGATTGCTGATTCCTGGCTCTGGGGCCGAACCAGGATCGACGAGGGCGTAAAGGGCGTGCTTTTGCCCGGCATGGTTCCGCCGTTATCGGGCCGAATTCATAGTTGCCAACGACAACTATGCTCCGGTTGCTCAGGCTGCGTAAGCGGTCTGAAATACCGATCTGAAGTCCTGACGGGTTAAGCTCCGGCAGGCGGGGTTCGGAGGCACCTGGCAACAGAAGCCTCCACTTTCCTTGCGTCCGTGCCCGGATCATCCAATCAGCACGCGGTCGCCGCGGCGCCCGCCCGGCGCAGGTTCGCCGCTTGTATGCTCCCGGACATGCGTGTTTGATGCCCCGCATCGCGGCACCCGCCGCCAACAAGCCCGCCCGGGGCACCGACAGGGGGAACGACGGTGAGGCTGCGCGCGCGCATTCACGACCCAAAGGACGTCATCGCGGGACTCCTGTTCGTGGCGATCGGGCTCGCGACCATCGTCGGCGCGAGCGACTACCCGCTTGGTGCCATCCGCAATATCGGACCCGGCTATTTCCCGATCCTGCTTGGCGTGTGCCTGGCTCTGTTGGGCGCAGCCGTCGCATACCAGGGGATTGGTCGCGACGAGGCCGCGGCGGCCGGCGCGGTTCACGAGAGCGACGAAGGTCTCGGGCTGCGGCCGCTGATCATGATCACCCTGGCCGTGGTTGCGTTCGGCTTTCTGGTGCGTCCGCTGGGGCTCGCGGCCGCCACCGTCGCTCTCGTTGTGATCAGTTCGCTGGCTGGACGCGACTTCAGCGCTGTCCGCGTGGCTGTGCTTTCGGTGGCGCTGGTCACGCTGTCGTGGCTGATCTTCATCAAGCTTCTCGGCCTGTCCATGACGTTGTGGCCGCGCTGATGGAGTTCCTCGACAATCTTGCGCTTGGATTCAACGTCGCGCTGTCGCCGACAACGCTTCTCTACTGCATGATCGGCGTCACCGTCGGCATGTTCATCGGCGTGCTGCCCGGGATCGGACCGATTGCGACCGTCGGCATGCTCCTGCCGATCACGTTTCACATGCGGCCGACCGAAGCCATCATCATGCTGGCCGGCATCTACTACGGCGCCATGTATGGCGGCTCGATCACCGCCATCCTGCTGAAGCTTCCCGGCACCGCGGCCTCCGCGGTCACGGTCGTCGAGGGCTATCCGATGGCGCAGCAGGGGCGCGCCGGTCCCGCGCTGGTAATGACGACGATTGCGTCCTTCTTCGGCGCTTGTGTCGCCATCGTGATCGTCGCGGCGTTTGCACCGCCGCTGGCTCAGTTCGCGCTGCGGTTTCAGTCGCCGGAATATTTTTCGCTGATGATGGTGGGGCTGATCGCAGCCGCCGTGCTCGCCCACGGGTCGCTGCTCAAGGGGCTCGCCATGGCCGTTCTCGGCCTCGTCATCGGATGCATCGGGCAGGACCGCAACACCGGCCTGCCGCGCTTCACGTTCGATATCGGCGAGCTCTACGAAGGCGTCCAGTTCGTGGTGGTGGTCGTGGCGATGTTCGGGCTGGCCGAGATCATTCACAATCTCGCGCTGGGAGGAAAGCATGAGATCCTGGCGCGCCGGGTCCCGCTGCGGGACCTCATTCCGTCGCGGGAGGACCTGCGCATCTCGTTCTGGCCGATGGTCCGGGGCTCCGCCCTGGGCGCGGTGATCGGGATTCTGCCGGGCGCCGGCCCCGCCATCAGTTCGTTCGCCTCCTATGCGCTGGAAAAGCAGCTGGCCCGCGACCCGTCGCGCTTCGGCAAGGGTGCCATGGAGGGGCTGGTGGCACCGGAGGCAGCCAATAATGCGGATTCGCAGGCCGCCTTCATTCCGACCCTGACCCTGGGCGTCCCCGGCGACGCCACCACGGCGATCATTCTTGCTGCGATGTTGATCCACGGCATCACGCCGGGGCCGAAGATCACAACCGACGCCCCGCAGCTGTTCTGGGGGCTGATTGCCAGCTTCTGGATCGGAAACCTGGTGCTCCTGGTGCTGAATCTGCCCTTCATCGGGCTTTGGGTGCGGATGCTATCGATCCCCTACCGCATCCTGTTCCCCTGCGTTCTGCTGTTCAGCTGCATCGGGGTCCTGAGCCTCAACAACGACGCGTTCGATGTCTATCTGGCCGCCGCTTTCGGGGTCGCCGGCTACGTGTTCCTCAAGCTTGGATGCGAAGCTACGCCGCTCCTGCTGGGCTTGATTTTGGGGCCCATGGTGGAGGAGAATTTTCGGCGCTCGCTACAGTTGTCGCGCGGAGACCCGACCATCTTCCTCACCCGACCGATCAGCCTTGCTTTCATACTCGTCGGGGTTTTCCTGATCGTGCTGGTTGTTGCGCCCGGCCTGCGGCGCCGCAAGCAGGCGCAATCGTCGACATAGCGGCTCGCACGATGGCCGTTCGTGACGCGAGCAATGCGGTCCGATGCGGCCCACTCAGCGATACTCGACGCTAACACAAGGGAGACCACCCAATGCAGAAGCGGCTCTTGAACGGCGGACTATTGGCGCTCGCCATCGGCATCGTGGCCGGGATCGGGCTGGCGTCGGCCTACCCGACCAAGCCCATCACGCTGATCGTTCCGTTCCCGCCCGGCGGCTCGACCGATATCGTCGGCCGCGTCGTCGCGGACGGTCTCGCCAAGGAACTCGGCCAGCCGGTCGTGGTCGAGAACCGCGGCGGCGCGGGCGGAACGGTGGGCACCGCGGTTGCGGCCAAGGCCACACCCGACGGCCACACGCTGTCCATCGGTACCACCTCGACGCACGCGGTCGGACCGGCGACGCTGCCCAAGGTCGCCTTCGATCCGGTCAAGAATTTCGCTCCGATCACCCTCGTTGCCGAGACTCCGTATGTGCTCGTCGTCAACAACAAGGTGCCGGCCAAGACGGTGGCCGAACTGATCGCGTTGGTGAAGGCGCAACCCGGCAAGTTCAACTACGGCTCGGCCGGCGCCGGAAGTACCACGCATCTGGCGGGCGCGATGTTTGCCCACGCGGCCGGCCTGAAAATGGAACACATCGCCTATAACGGCAACGGACCGGCCACCACGGCACTGCTGAGCGGCGAAGTGCAGGTGCTGATGGGCAGCATGCCGGCGGTGCTTAACCAGATCAAATCGGGTGCCATCCGCGTGCTCGCGGTCGGCACGGTGCGCCGTTCCCCGGAATTGCCCGATGTCCCGACCATGCAACAGGCCGGGGTCAAGGGTTTCGAGGCATCGCTCTGGCTCGGCGTCGTCGCACCGGCCGGCACCCCGGATGCAATCGTGAAACAGCTGCACGCCGCGATCCTGAAGGCGGTGAAGAATCCCGACGTCGCCAAGCGCCTGCGGGCGGCCGGCGCCGAGCCGGTGACCAGTTCGCCAAAGGAGATGGGCGATCAGATCAAGACCAATCTGTCGAAATACATCGAGCTTGCCAAGGTCATCGGCATCGCGAAGAAGAAGTGAGGCTTGGCCGTTGCAGCCGGTAACGCAGGCCCGCGCCCCCGGCGCGGGCCTTTCGGCGCCGGGCGGGCGGGCTGGCATTGGCGCGGCCTTATCACCACGTTATTGTCCAGTTGACCTATGATGGTCGCGCCCATGCCCGTCGATCACATCCGCTATGACATCCTGACCCAGGACGCGCTGCGCGGCGTCGTGCGCACGGTGCTGGAGGACGCCGCCAGGCACGGGCTGCCGGGCGAGCATCACTTCTACATTGCGTTCGACACGCGCGCCGACGGCGTGAAGCTGTCGCAGCGCATGCGCGCGCAGTATCCGGAAGAAATGACCGTGGTGCTTCAGCACCAGTTCTGGGATCTGGTGGTCACCGAGGACCGCTTCGAAGTCGGACTGTCGTTTGGCGGCGTGCCGGAGCGCGTGGTCGTCCCGTTCGCGGCAATCAAGAGCTTCGCGGACCCTTCCGCGCAATTCGGCGTGCAGTTTGAACTGCTGCCGACGCCTGACGCCGACCGCGATGCGGCAGCCGAAGGCGGGCCTGCGCCCGCTGCGGAGCCGGCGGCCGTCCCGGCCCCGTCAGGCATGGCCGCGCTTCCGACTCCAGCCAATCCACAGTCCGCCGCACCGGACCAGGCGCCCGATCCGGGCTCCGGAGGCGGCGAGGTGGTACGGCTCGATCGCTTCCGCAAGAAATGACACCGGAGGCTCGAAGGAGCGAGCCATGCTGAAGCGCTCCAGACCGCCGGTTCATCGCCGTCCCGCACCCCCCGTCCGCGCGACCCGCACCGAAACCGACACCTTCGGTCCGATCGAGGTTCCGGCCGACCGCTACTGGGGCGCGCAGACCGAGCGTTCCCGCCGCAATTTCCGGATCGGCGAGGAGCGCATGCCGCGACCGCTGGTGCACGCCCTTGGCGTGGTGAAGCGGGCATCGGCCGACGTCAATCATGCGCTCGGCTCGCTCGACGGACGTCGCGCCCGCGCGATCGCGCGCGCCGCGCAGGAGGTCAGCGACGGCAGGCTCGATGACCATTTTCCGCTGGTGGTCTGGCAGACCGGCTCCGGCACCCAGACCAACATGAATGTGAACGAGGTGATCGCCGCGCGCGCCAACGAATTGCTGGGCGGCAGACCGGGCGCGAAATCGCCGATACATCCAAACGATCACGTCAATATGAGCCAGTCGTCCAACGACTGCTTCCCAACCGCCATGCACATCGCGGCGGCGCAGGAGATTGCACGGCAACTGGTTCCCGCGCTCTCCCATCTGCACAAGGCGTTGCAGGGCAAGCGCCGGGAATTCGCCCGCATCGTCAAGATCGGCCGCACCCACACCCAGGATGCGACCCCGCTGACGCTCGGCCAGGAGTTCTCCGGCTACGCTTCGCAGGTAAAGAACGCGATCGTCCGCATCCGGCTTGGGCTCCGCGCGCTGTTTCCACTGGCGCAAGGCGGTACCGCGGTCGGTACCGGGCTGAACGCCAAGCCGCAATTTGCCACCTCGGTCGCCCGGCGGATCGCAAGCCTGACGGGCCTGCCCTTCAGCAGCGCCCCCAACAAGTTCGAGGCGCTGGCGGCGCACGACGCGATCGTGTTCGCGCACGGTACGCTGACCGCGGCCGCCACCGGGCTGTTCAAGATCGCCAATGACATCCGGCTGCTCGGGTCCGGCCCCCGCTCCGGGCTCGGCGAACTGATCCTGCCCGAAAACGAGCCGGGCTCGTCGATCATGCCCGGCAAGGTCAATCCGACCCAGGCAGAAGCGCTGACGATGGTCTGTTGCCAGGTGTTCGGCAATCACACCACGATCACGGCGGCGGCGAGTCAGGGCCATTTCGAACTCAACGTCTACAAGCCCGTCATCGCTGCCGCGATGCTGCAATCGATCCGGCTGTTGTCGGATGCGGCACGATCCTTTGCCGACAATTGCATCGTTGGTATCCGGGCGGACCGCACCCGCATCCACGACCTGATGCAGCGGTCGCTGATGCTTGTCACGGCGCTGGCTCCGACGATCGGTTACGAGCGGGCGGCCGAAATCGCAAAGGCAGCACACGCCAACGGAACGACGCTGCGCGACGAGGCAATCCGCCTCGGCTACGTGTCGGCCGCCGAATTCGACCGGCTGGTGCGGCCCGCTCGGATGACCCGGCCCTGCTGACGGACCACGGTTGCTCGACCCCGCGACCGGCAATTACCGCTCCGGCCACCTTGTACCGCGCAAGCAACGCCATTCCGCACGGGAGGACCGCGCCACCGATCAACCTTGAGTCGCGAGATGTCAGGCCGAACTCCCGCGGTGATTGGAGGTATTTTGATACGTACCAACAGTTAATTTTTGAGGTGGCGGCCCGGACTGACGTAAGGTTCTTGCCAACGTCAATTCAGAAGTTATCTGAAATTGATTCGTACTACTGATGTGTTTGTTTACAGATTTTCTGTTTTTAAGCAGTAATATTCTTATACTGTGACGATACCGCCATAACTATTGGTATTTTGATACTATGGCATCAACGAAGTGTGTGGTGATAAGACTACCGCCGAGGCTGCATTCGAATACTGATTGCTTACAATTGCGACGATGCGCAAACACCAATTGTAATCCGTTGCCACGGTAAGGGCGTATTTGACGCAGAAGCACGGGTTCAAGCCGGACCCGACCATCAACACCCGGCATTGAGCGGCACGGGATGGGTGACGTCATCAATCTGCGCAAGGCGCGCAAATCGGCCGAACGGCTGCTGCATCAGCAGCAGGCGGCGGCCAATCGCGTGAAGCACGGTCGCAGTAAGGCCGAGCGATCACTTGAGGCTGCGCGCCAGGCGAAGCGGCGTCACGATCTCGAACAACACCGGGTCGACACGGGAGACGAGCGATGAAATCGCCGGTAGTCAAACGCTCCATCGTTATCGCCGGTCACAAGACCAGCGTCAGCCTCGAAGATGCGTTCTGGAAGGGATTGAAGGACATCGCGGGCAGCCGCGACATGACCTTGTCGGAACTTGTCGCCGCCATCGATTCGGAACGGCGACACGGCAATCTGTCGTCGGCCATCCGCCTGTTCGTCCTCGATCACTATCGCAATCTGCACGCCGAAGAGAAGAGCGGACGCAATCCTCCACGGGAACTCATTGCCTCGCGTCCGTCGGCGCCGATGCTACGGGCCGAATAGGTTCTCCAACCACGAGCGCGGGGCCGGCGGGCGCGGCGGCACGGGCTGCTGCGCCTGCTGCCGGGGCGGGGTCTGCGCCTTCGCCGCCGCCGGCGGGCGGATGTCGGTGGGCGGCGCAGCCTTGGCGGCCGGCAGACGCGGCGGCACGCGCGGCGTCTTCGGCGGTTGCGACGACTCCGGAGGTGTCGCCTTCTCCGGCGCCGGCCTTGCCACCGTCGGAGCCGCGGGTCGCGCTGGCGCGACCGGCGGCGGTTCGGCAGGCGCGATCGGGGCTGCAGGTGGGACCGGAACCTCGCGCCCGGATTGCAGCGCGTCGATGCGCTTGTCCTTCTCCTCGATCGCACGCAGCGCCAGCCAGTTCGTGAAGGCGGCAACGTCGAGGGTTCGCGCCGGTGCCGAAACCGGTCCCCGCACCGCCAGCGCAATCTCGGGGCGCGTCCCCTCCGGCCCATCAGTGCCGGCCATTCCCGCGAGCACGAGGCGCGCGTCGATGGCACCGGCGGTCAGATCGAGGCTGGCGCGGACGGCAAGCTCCGCACCCTTGGCCCGCACGGGAGTGTTGGCAAGGCGGGCCTGACCGGCCGCAACTGCGATCTCGCCCTGCGCCAGCGATACGCTCAAGGCGCCTGCGTTGAGCGCCGTCTCCATGCGCTGCCTGATCCTCGACATATCGATCGGCAGTCCGTCGTCGACGCTGCGGATGACCGCGTCGAATGCCGACGGATCGGTGCGCAGGATCCGTCCGTCCTGGATCGTGAAGGTCCCCTCGCCTTTCAGCGCGCCGATCAGCGCGACTGGACTGCGCCCGGTTCCGCTCACATCAAGATCAACGGTTGCACGGCCAGCCAGTGCGCCGTCGCCGGGAAGGATTTCGGCGAGGCTGACGCCCGCAAGCCTGATGTGGCTGTTGACGCTGAGGCCGTCGCTCCCCCGCTCAAAACTCATGGCCCCGGCCACGCGGCCTCCGGCGACCGCACCGTCGATGCCGTCGATCGCGAACGAGGCCGGGCCGAAACGCAGCGCGCCGCGCATGCCCTCGATGGTCACCAGCGGCGTCACCGCCAGTCGGCCGACCCGGAGCTTGATCGCGCCGTCGATGTTGCCGATCAGGCCCTGCTCGAACGGTTCCGCCGGCCAGGTCCCGCTGCCACTCGATCGCGGCACGCCGATGGCCGCCGCAACCGCTGCCGGCAGGGCGGCGGCGCCGAGCGTGAGCTCGCCGCCAAGGCTGACCGGCTCGGCGAAACCGACCGTGACGCGGCCGCCGATGTCGGTGCCGGCCACCTTGCCGGCGATGTCCGCCAGGCCGACGACGCCTTCGGCCAGCGATAGCCGGGCGGTGAGCGTGGCTGGCAAATCTTCGGCCGGGCGGCCGGACAGGCGCGGCGCACGCAGGCTGGCACGCGCGATGCTGAGGTCCATGCCGGCGGTCGGCCCCTGGTTGCCGGCGAGGCGAACCGTACCCTTGGCGGACACATCCAGTCCGCCGGCCGCCAACCGGCCATCGACCGCCAGGTCGCCCTCCAACCCACCGCGCGCCGTGACGCTCATGCGGCCACCGCCCGACGCGACCGCGACAAGGCGCTCGAGGCGGAGCAGTTCCACCAGGGCGCCGCCATCACGCGACTCGATCTCGCCGCCCACATCGATCGTCGCCGAACCGAGCCGTGCCAGATTGGCCAGCGTCAGCTTTCCGGTATCGACACCAGCCTCGCCTTGTACTTTGACGACGAACGCGCCGGCCGTCCCGGCGATCTTGAACGATCCGCTGGATGCGCCCGCCGACGCAGCGCCGGCACCAGCGGTCCCGCTGCCGACGTTCAAGGACACGTTCAGCTTGACGGGCGCGATCCGGCCGGCATTGCGGCGCAATTCGGCGGCCGCCTGCGGAGACATCCGCTCGACGAGCGCGGTCAGCCCGTCGAGACGGCGTGCATCGAGGTCGAGCGTCAGCGCGCCGCGCGGGATGCGCGTGCGCGTGTCGATGCTGCCCTTCACGGTCAATGCCGCGCCGCCGAAATCGCCGATCGCAAGCCGCTCGACCTCAAGGCCCTGCGCATTGAACCGCATGTTCGCGTGCGCTTGCATCGCCTCCACGCCGGCCAGGGTCGCGCGGCCGATGCGGGCCGAGACAAGGCCCTCGCGCGGCCAGTCGAACACCGTGCCGTCGAACAGGCCCTGCATCACGCCATAGGCGCGGTCGAGATCGATGTCGGGCGCGCTCACCACCGCTTCGATGCGTGGCGGACGGTCGCCCCGGCCCCAGGCATAGGCGAGCCGGCCCTCCACAGTCATGCGGTCGAGCGCGGCCTTGAGCTGGTCGACCGCGATTTCGTCGCGGCCGAGTCGGACATTGCCGTCGATGCTCAAACTGGACGCCGTAATCACCGGCGCGTCGGACCGATCGATCAGCCAAGCGACCAGCAGCCGCGGATCTTTGGAATCGACCTTGGTGCGGCCGACAAAGGATATTCCGTCGGCGCCGATACCGAGGCGCCCGGCGAGCGCCGCCTGGGTCAATCCCGGTGCCCGCGCCTCCAGTCGCTCGATCTTCCAGCCGTGCTCATCGCTGCTGAATTCGCCGCCAAACCTCTGGATGGTCGCGCCGGCAAGCGTAAGGCTCTCGATGGTGATACCGAGGTCGACCGGGATGGGCAGCCGTTGCGACCCGGCGAAGTGGTCGGCGAAGGCTTTGATCGCGGCGAGCGGCCGCCGCCGCTGCTGCTCCGGCAGCGCCAGGATGCGATCGAGGTCCACCTGCGGCGACGACAGCACGCCGGTGAAACGCGGCGACGCCCCGAAGGTCACGCTGGCATCGCCACGCAGCCGGATCGGCCGCTCGTCGGGGCCGTACTGGAAGTCGACCTGCTCGATCACGGCGCGTTTGCTGTTGCCGTCGACCTTTCCGGTCAGCCGCCAGGGTTCGACGATCTCGGCCTGCGCTCCGGCTGGCGCGCGCGTAACCGGGCGGGCAAACGTCACGTTGCCGGAAAAATGCGGCGCACCATTGTCGATGGAGACGAAACCGTCAGCGTCCGCGGTGATCGGTCGATTGATCGGATCGACGTTGAACCGCACCCGGGCGCGACCGTCGCCCACTCGGCTCGCGGTGATGCGATAAGGATAGTGCTGGCCCGCCAGGTAGAACGAGCCCTGGCCTTTGACCGGGCCGGCCAGCGTCCGCAACTCGCCCCTGAACTCAAGCTGGTCGAGCACGATGCCGGAGCCGCTGGCGTCGTCGGCGAGGAGCGCGCGACTTTCGCGGATATCGAGGCGCTCGATGGAAATGGAGTCCGGGTCGAAGCCCATGGCCGGCGCCGGCCACTCCAGGCGTCCGTCGCGGTCGAGTGCGACTGCGATCTCGGCACCGTCGAGCCGCACGTCGGTCGCCTTCCACTCGCCGCGCACCAGCGAGCCGAGGGAGAACTCGATGCTGAGCCTGCGCGCGCGCAGCGAACCGACGTCACCCGGGCGGCGGATGTCGATGCGCTGCAAGCTGACCGAGGGCGTCGGCAGGAGCCTCGCCTCGATGGGACCCGCCAGGCTTACCTGGAGGCCCGTCATGCGGCCGGCCTGGGCCTCGAATTCGCTGCGGTACTTGTTCCAGTCGACAAAATGCGGCCCGACCAGCGCCGCCACCAGCGCCAGGATCAAGGCAATTGCGATACTGAGCAGCGTTGCCTGCATAAGCGCGCTCACGCGCGTCTTTTGACGCGCTATACCGTCTCCACGCCGGCAAAGCCGGTATTCCGGGCTCCCTCGCCCCGGACGGTTTCACGTTCGGCCCGGATACCACCGCAAGCGTTAACAACTGAGCACGGTTGGCGCCCCCGGACCTCGAACCGCGGCATGTCTGAAAGAGACCCCGGCGGTTCCGCTCCACCCCTCGCCCCGGAGCGTCCTCGCCTTGTTTGGTGGGGTTTGACGGCAATTCTATGTCGGGCGGACGTAACCGTTGATTGTCAAGGGAAAATTCCCTCCTCAGGCGAGCCGGACGATCTTGCCCGGATTCATGATCCCGTCGGGATCGAGCGCCCGCTTGATGGCCCGCATGGCGGACAGCGCCGCCTCCCCGTGCTCGGCCGCGAGATAGCCCATCTTGCCCTGCCCGACCCCGTGTTCCCCGGTGCAGGTTCCGTCCATCGCGAGCGCGCGCGCGATCAGCCGTTCGTGCAGGGCCTTGGCGCGGGCAATCTCCTCGGGATCGGCCGGGTCGAAGGTCATGGTGAGGTGGAAATTGCCATCCCCGACATGGCCCATGATCGGGGCGATCAGCCGGCTTTCGGCAATGTCGCGCTGGGTCGCGGTCACGCATTCGGCCAGCCGCGAGATCGGCACGCAGACGTCGGTGGCGAACACGCCGGCGCCCGGCCGCAGCGCCCGGCCCGACCAGTAGGCGTCGTGACGCGCCTGCCAGAGCCTGGTGCGCTCCTCAGGTTTGGTCGCCCAGTCGAACGGTCCGCCGCCAAGCTCGGTCGCGATCTCGCCGAAGCGCGTCGACTGTTCGGCGACGCCGGCATCGCTGCCATGGAACTCCACGAACAGCATCGGCGTCTCCGGCAGCGTGAGCTTGGAATAGGCGTTCGACGCCTTGACCTGGAGTTCGTCCAGCAATTCAATGCGCGCGACCGGAATGCCCGACTGGATGGTGAGCATGGCGGCGTTGCAGGCCGCCTCGACCGAGGGAAACGGGCAGACGCCCGACGCGACCGCCTCCGGAATGCCGGCCAGCCGCAGCGTCAGCTCGATAATGACGCCGAGCGTGCCCTCCGCCCCGACGATCAGACGCGTGAGATCGTAGCCTGACGACGATTTCTTCGCGCGCCGCGCGGTGGTCATCACCTCGCCGTTCGCCAGAACGACCTTCAGCGACAGCACGTTGTCCTTCATGGTGCCGTAGCGCACCGCGTTGGTGCCGGAGCAGCGCGTTGAGGCCATGCCGCCCAGGGATGCATCCGCGCCCGGATCGATGGGGAAGAACAATCCGGAGTCGCGAAGCTGCTCGTTGAGCGCCTTGCGGGTGATGCCCGGCTCGATCACGCAGTCGAGGTCCTCGGCGTGCACGGCGAGCACGCGGTTCATGTCGCGAAAGTCGATCGACACCCCGCCGTGCGGCGCGTTCACCTGTCCTTCCAGCGAGGTGCCGGTGCCGAACGGGATCACCGGCACGCAGTGCGCCGCACAGATGCGCACGATCGCCTGTACGTCGTCGGCGCTCTGCGGGAAGACGACCGCATCCGGAGGCTGGTTCTCGACCCAGGTGAGCGTATTGCCGTGCTGCTCGCGCACCGCCTGCGAGGTGACGAAGCGGTTGCCGAAACGGGCGGCAAGCGCGGCGATGGCGGGTTCAATAACCGGCGAGGGTCGCATTCTTGGTCAGCTTGGTTGGCCTGTCTCGTGCATCCGAACCAGCCGGCGCGCAAACGAATTCGCGAAGATGCCGGCAATTCATCGTCACCGCCGGCGGCGACATCAAAGGGAAGACATCAAAGGGAAAATGCACGCGATGTGATGTCCTCGAACGAACACGGGCACGCCTCAGGAAACGCCTCTTCATCCAGTCCGGTTTCCTGGGCGCCTCGATACGTGCCCTGCGATAGGCACGTTCTTGGGCCTCCGCGATTCTCGGCTTGAGGCCGGGATTGTCGGCCAGCACGTCGGCGAGATCTTCGCGCTGGGGCTTGATCGACAGAACCCAGCGGCGCGAGCGCATATCCGGCTGATGATCCCATTTCAGCATGTGGCGCATCAACACGCGCGGTGCGCCGACCAGCTTGTTGAACTGCTCACGGCCCAAGGATTCGATCTCTTCCGCAAGGTTGTCGCGGTCGAGCGCGTCCCAGCGGCCCTCGCGTACGAAGCCGGCCTGCTCTATCAGCCAGGAATAGAAGTCGCGCCCGTAGTCGGCGCGCACGGGCGCGTCGGGCGCAAGGCCGATGTCGTTGTCCTTGTTGCGCGGGGCCATGGATCACCTCCGATGCAGCCTACCACATTCGCGCGGCGGAAGGCACGCGCACGCCTGTTACGGACCTCCCCGCTGCCGGATCACGTTCGTCACCAGCGACGTGATCTTCGGCACCTCGTCCTTGCCGAACGGGATCGGCCGGCACATGTCCATCACGATCACGCCGAGCCGCGCCATGCGATAGGACGCGTAGAACGACTCCGCGGCGGTCGAGGCCAGTCGCTCCACCACCGCGCCGCCGAGCTGTTGCGCAATGGTGGTGCCGGCGATGTCGACCGCGCCGAGCTTGCCCGCCTCCACCACCAGCCGCCGCAACAGGTGAATGGTGGCGGCCGCGGTCGGACGGTGGCCGTAGGACGCCGCGATCCTGCGCACCATGCGCACGCCGATCGCGAGGAAGAACAACGCGTCGCTCAGGGCCGTCGGGCTGAGCGCGGTGATGCCGAAGGCGCGCAGCACCGCGGCGCGGATATGCGACTCGGCCTGGGCGTCGAGCGGCCTCATCACCGTGCGCGACAGGATCTCGACCTGCTGCGCGACGGTGTGATGCGCCTGCACCTGGCGCTGGAACGTCTCGATGGCGGCCTGCGTCGCCGGCTCCCGCGGCACCACAGCCAGGATAGCGGCGATCGTGCGCTGCGCATCGCGCGGGGTGACGATCTCGGCGGCGAAGCGCTGCCGGATGGTCTCGACATCCTTGAGCCGCCACAGGCTTGCGATCTCGCGCGTAACGATCGCGCCGGCGCCGGCGACACCGGCGATCACGGCGGTAGCCGCAAGCGTGCCGAGCGCGGTCGAGCGCTCGAAAGCAGCGGCGATCCACCAATAGGCATCGACGATCAGCCAGCCGGCGAAGCCGATGCCGAGCCCGGCCAGCGCCCACGAGACGATGCGGCTTCTGCGCGGCGATGGCGCGACCGCGGGCACCTGCGGGACTGGTTGCACCGGAACGACGCGCTCGGTCCGTTCCGTCAATAGGACCTGCGGCATGCTTCGTGGCGCCGCGACCGGCGCATCGCCTTCGAACACCCGCGGCTTGAGCGGTTCGGAGGTCATCGCAGCCGGTCTCCGACCAGGAATTCGAGCGCGCGATCGAGATTGATATGCGGGATGCCATCGACCGGTGACGGATCGATGGCGGGCGGCTCGAACACCGGCACGTTGAGGAACGGTGCGTTCCAGGCCTCCGGCCGCGGCGGGCGGATCGGCACCGTGCCGGCGAACAGCCGCGCCTGCCTGCCGGAGCCGACCGGGCGCCCGACCACCACCTGCACGCGCTGGCCGTCGATCTCCTGGGTATCCTCGACCGTCGAGATGACGGAGGCGAGCGCAATCACATCGAAGCGGGCGTTGAGGTTCCTCGCCTCGATCGCCGGGAACGCAGCCATGTTGCGCAGCAGTTCCGCCAGGTGATCGCGCTGCATGTCCGGCACATGGTCCGCCTTGGTGGCCGCGAACAGCACGCGGTCGATATGCGGACCCCAGATCAGCTTCGAGACGAGGCCGCCGGAGCCGTAGCGAAAGCCTTGCAGGATCGCCTCCAGCGCGAGCCTCTGATCCTCGAACGCCTCGCGACCCGCGAGCAGCGCGCGCAGCACGTCCACCAGCACGATCTGCCGCGAGAACGTTCGGAAGTGGTCGTCGTGAAACCGCGTCACCACCTCGCGCTTGTAACGCTCGAAGCGCTCCTCCATCAGCGCACCCAATGTGCGCGGACCGAGGTGGGCGGTTTCCGGGACATCGAGCGGCGCGAACCACAGAAGCGACGCATCTGCCAGATTGCCGGGACACAGGAAACGGCCGGGCTGCAAGTGGCTCAGGCCGTGGATGTCGCGCGCCTTGATCAGGAACGCGCGATAGAGGTCGTGCGCCTGCCTTGCGTCCTCTTCGCTGCCGATCTCGTCGCAGCCATGCTGCGCGATGAAAGCCATGAAGTCGGCAGCGACATCGATGCGTGGGCCCCGGCGATAGAGCGCAAGGCATGCGCGTGACCAGTCCGCATACGACTGCGTCAGAAGCGGCAGATCGAGCAGCCATTCGCCGGGATAGTCGATGATCCGCAGCGTGATGGTCGCCGGGCTGCCGCTGATCTCGCTGAGCAGCTTGCCGGCCGCATTCGCCGGCATGAAGCGGACCTCGATGCGGATCTCGCGCAGGTCGTCGGTGCGGTCGGGCCAATCCGGCGCGCCGGACGCCATCGCCGCGACGTTCTCCTCATAGCGGAAGCGCGGCAGCCCGCCGGCCGCCGGCCCCTCCATCCTGGCCCCCAGCAGGCGTCCGCTGCCGGCGACGTTGAGCAGCGGCATGCGGTTGGGATTGTGCGTCGCGCTGAGCAGGTTGTGGATCAGGCTGGTGATGAACACCGTCTTGCCCGAACGGCTCAGACCGGTGACTGCGAGATCGACCGTCGTGCCCTGCGCAAGCTCGGCGAGATTCGTCACCTCGGACCACCAGCCGGAAGCCCTGGCGAGGAAGGGGTCGAACCAGCTGAGGGTCGTTCGCTCCGGCATCGATAAGGATTCCTCGCGCGCCCTGCGGCGCGGCACTCCCCGGCGACCTGGATTCCGGCGAACGCGCCGGGAATCGCCCGAATTTATGCCGAATTATAGGCGCGCGGGACCATTATCTGGCACAATATGGGAGCCCCTATCGCGCCCGTGCAGACCTATGTTGGATCGCGTCGATTACGAGCCGGTGTTTTTCGCGCCCTTCGTCTCCTCGGTGATGCAGGTGCACAAGGACTGGATCGACTACAACGGCCATCTGAACATGGCCTATTACAACGTGCTGTTCGACCGGGCGGTCGATGAGGCGTTCGAGCTGCTGGGCTGCGGCCTCGACTACGTGGAGCGTCGCAGGCATTCCTGCTTCACGGCGGAGGTTCACGTCCGCTACCTGCGCGAACTGCACGCCGACGATCCGGTGCGCGTGACCTTTCAGCTGCTCGATTACGATGCCAAGCGCATGCACTACTTCGAGCAGCTGTTCCATGCCGAGGAAGGCTGGGTTTCGGCCACGTCCGAAAACATGTCGCTGCACGTCGACATGACCGCCGGCAAGACCGCGCCGTTTCCGCCCGACGTGGCGCACTGCCTCGCGCGCATGAAGCAGGCCCATGCCAAGCTGCCGGTGCCGGAGGCGGCCGGGCGCAAAATCGCCATGCCGGCAAAGGGTTGACCCCTCCCTTTCGGGGCTCTGCAATGCCATCTTGAAGCTCAAGATTCGCCGGCATGACCGGCGCCCACCGGGATTCCGCATGGCCAAGCCGGACACATCGCGCGAACAGGGATTCTCGCGCCAGGACAATGCGTTGCCGCCGTATCCCGAAGCAGGCGGGATTGCGGCGCGCGCCATGGCCGCACGCGCGCAGCCGCAATACCTCAACGATCTCAATCCCGAGCAGCGCGACGCGGTGGTGACGCTCGATGGCCCGGTGCTGGTGCTGGCCGGCGCCGGAACCGGAAAAACCCGCGTCCTGACGACGCGCATAGCGCACATTCTTGCGACGCGACGCGCGCGCCCCTCGGAAATCCTCGCGGTCACCTTCACCAACAAGGCGGCGCGCGAAATGAAGGCCCGGGTCGGCGCCTATGTCGGTGAAATCGTTGAAGGAATGCCCTGGCTCGGCACCTTTCACGCGATCGGCGTCAAGCTGCTTCGACGGCATGCCGAACTCGTTGGCCTGAAACCCGACTTCACCATTCTGGACACCGACGATCAGGTCCGACTGATCCGACAATTGCTCGAAGTCGAGAACCTGGACGAGAAGCGCTGGCCGGCGCGGGTGTTCGCGCAGATCCTCGACGGCTGGAAGAACCGCGGGCTGACTCCCGACCAAGTGCCGCCCGGCGAGGCCGCGAGCTTCGCCGTCGGCAAGGGGCGCAAGCTCTACGCCGCCTATCAGGAGCGGCTGAAGACGCTCAACGCCGCCGACTTCGGCGACCTCTTGCTGGAGTGCATCCGGCTGTTCCGCGACAACCCGGAGGTGCTGCGGCAATACCAGCAGCGCTTCAAGTACATCCTGGTGGACGAATATCAGGACACCAACGTGGCGCAGTATCTGTGGCTGCGGCTGCTGGGGCAGTCGATGCCGGCCCGGCCGGCGGGGCAAGGGGCGGGCCTCATCCTTCGAGACGCCGCGCTGCGCTCGGCTCCTCAGGATGAGGATCATGGCTTGCAGCGCGGTTCGCTCGTTGTTGATCCTCACCCTGAGGAGGCGCGAAGCGCCGTCTCGAAGGGCGAGGCCGAGGCGCTGCCACAACAAGATGAAGTCCCTCACCCCCTCTCCGCTGCGCGGGGCGAGGGAGCTGCAGCGTCCGCGGCATCGCCTCCGTCCCCATCGACGCGCCAGGCAGAAGCAGCGCCAGCGCCATTGCACCAGAAGAACATCTGCTGCGTCGGCGACGACGACCAGTCGATCTATGGCTGGCGCGGGGCGGAGGTGGATAACATCCTGCGGTTCGAGCACGATTTTCCGGGCGCAAAAATCATCCGGCTGGAACGCAATTATCGGAGCACCGGCCATATCCTGGCGGCAGCGTCTCATCTGATTGCGCACAATGAGGGGCGATTGGGCAAGACATTGCGCACCGAGGACGTGCCGGGCGAGAAGGTGCAGGTCACCTCCTGCTGGGACTCCGAAGAGGAAGCGCGCGCCATCGGCGAGGAGATCGAGCAGCTCCAGCGCGGCGCCTACGGCCCCGAGGGCCGCTCCGAGCCGCACAATCTCGACGAGATCGCTATCCTGGTGCGCGCCTCGTTCCAGATGCGCGAGTTTGAGGACCGCTTCGTCACCATGGGTCTGCCCTATCGCGTGATCGGCGGCCCGCGCTTCTACGAGCGCATGGAGATCCGCGACGCGCTCGCCTACCTGCGCCTCGTCAACCAGCCGGCCGACGACCTTGCCTTCGAGCGCATCGTCAACGTGCCCAAGCGCGGGCTCGGCGACGCCACCGTCAACCTGCTGCACAACCACGCGCGCAAGCGCAAGGTCCCGCTGCTGGAGGCGACCCGCGCCGTCATCGAGACCGACGAATTGAAGGCGCGCCCCAGAAATTCGCTGCGCGAGCTGATGCAGAACTTTGACCGCTGGCGCGCCATGAAGGAGACGACGCCGCACACCGAGCTGGCACAGATCGTGCTCGACGAGTCCGGCTACACCGAGATGTGGCAGAAGGACCGCTCCGCCGACGCCGCCGGCCGCCTCGAAAACCTCAAGGAGCTGGTACGCTCGATGGAGGAGTTCGAGAATCTCGGCGGCTTCCTCGAGCACATCGCGCTGGTGATGGACGCCGACAAGTCGGAGTCCGGCGAGGCGGTCTCGATCATGACCATGCATTCCGCCAAGGGGCTCGAATTCGACACCGTGTTCCTGCCCGGCTGGGAGGAAGGCCTGTTCCCCAGCCAGCGCACGCTCGACGACCAGGGCCGCGTCGGTCTGGAAGAGGAGCGGCGGCTGGCGCATGTAGGACTGACGCGTGCGCGCAGGCGGGCGAAGATCTATTTCGCCGCCAACCGGCGCATGCACGGGCTATGGTCGTCCAACATTCCCTCGCGCTTCCTCGACGAATTGCCGGAGGCGCATGTCGAGGTGGCCGAGGCCAAGGGCGGCTTCGCCGCCGGCATGAGCGCCTACGGCAACGCCGGCGGCTCGCGCTTCGACGAGATGACGCATTTCGGCTCGACCTACGCGACGCCCGGCTGGCAGCGCGCCAAGAAGAGCCAGGACAAGCGCAGCCGCGGCGGCGGCCGCTTCGGCGACGACGACGCGTTCGAGGAACAGAGCCAGGATTATTACGCCGACGACGACGCGGATTCCGTTGTACGCTCATCGCGCAGTGCGGGCTCAGGCGGCAATTTTGCGGGCGGCCGCGCCGCACGGTCCCCTCCCCCGTTTACGGGGGAGGGACAGGGTGGGGGCCGACGGCACAGCGCCCGCGACGCCGCCCGCCGCCGCGGCCCGCCCACCATCGAAGGCGAGCTCGTTGCCAAATCCACCGGCGCCGTCTCCGCCTTCGCGGTCGGCGACCGCGTCTTCCACCAGAAATTCGGCAACGGCAACGTCACCAATGTCGACGGCAACAAGCTCACCATCGCCTTCGACAAGGCCGGCGAGAAGCGCGTGGTGGATAGTTTTGTGGAGCGCGTGTGAGGCTGACGCGCAAGCCGACGCTCGCCGACGATATCCGGGCGAGCCTGCTCGAAGCCATCGACTTCGCCCGCGGCAAGCAGACCGGCGCCATCGTGCACAAGGTGACGCCGCGCAAGACCGACGCGCGCGAGGCGCGGATCAAGCTTGGGCTGTCGCAACGCGAATTCGCGTCGCTGATCGGCACCGGCGTCGGCACCGTGCGCAAATGGGAGCTCGGCGCGCGGCGGCCGTCCGGCGCCGCGCGCGCTGATCGAAGTGATCAAGACCGAGCCGAAGGCGGTGCGCCGCGCACTCAAGGTGCGGCGACTGGCGGGATGCCGACAACAATTGATCGCGTGACGTTTTGGACGGGCGACAGCCTGGGCTGGCTGCGCTGCGAGCTGGCCTTCAAGACCGGCTGCCGTGGTCCGTTTGCGTATGCAATTCGCTGCCGCCCGACGGGTGCGCTCCCTCTCCCCTTTGGGGAGAGGGAGCCGACCGCCGCTGCCGCTCGGGAATCGCCTCAATCGCGAATGACGACTCGCCCATCATCGAACGCCGGTATTAGGCCGCCGCCTTCACGTCGATCTTCTTGGCCTGCTTGGGCGCGGGCTTCGGCACCGTCACCTTGAGCACACCCTTGGCGATGTCGGCCTTGATCTTGTCGACCTCGACGCCCGCCGGCAGCTCGAAGGCGCGGTAGAACGAGCCGTAGCTGCGCTCGACCACGTGGTAGTCCTTCTGCTTGTCCTCCTTCTCGGCCTTCTTCTCGCCGCGGATGGTCAGCACGTTGTCGGCGACGTTGAGCTGCACGTCCTTCTCCTCGAGGCCGGGCAGCTCGGCGGTGATCTCGATCTCGCGGTCGCTCTCGGTCACGTCGATGGCCGGCATCAGATCGCGGCCGAACTCGCGCGTGCCGAAGGCCGGGAAGCCGCGGCCGAAGTCCTGGAACAGCCGGTCGACCTCGCGCTGGAGCGAGACGAACGGGTTGTCGCTCTCGCGGCGCGCCACATCGCGGTCGCGCCCGATGGGGATGAGGGAACGCCAGTTCATGGATACCTCCTGGATAGAACCGAGGGCGTCATCAGAGCGCCATCGTGCGGAACTAACCTTGATCCAGGTCAAAGGTTGCAGGGCGGCGCGCCGCTCACCGCCGCAGCTGGAACGCCACCAGCGCCGCGATCATCAGGGCGCCGCCGAGCGCCTGCAGCGGCGTGAAGGTCTCGCCCAGGAACGCCGCCGAGCCGGCGGTCGCCAAAAGCGGCTCCAGATTCATGAACAGCGCGGTGCGGAACGGGCCGATGCGCGCAGTCGAGATGAAGATCGCGACCACCGCGATCATCATGGCGACGCAGGAGGCGATCAGCGCCCACCAGCCGAGCGCGGTCGTGGGCGGCTGCCAGTGCCCGGTCACGAGCGTCATGGCGACGAACACCAGCGCCGCCGCCGACATCGACCAGACGCTGATGAGCCGTGCGTCGGCGCCGGTCAGCCTCGCACGCGTGAGCAGCAGGATCGCCACGCGCGCGAGCGAGGCGAGCAAGCCGAACGCGATGCCGGCGACGGCGATGCCGGCCGGCTGCGCCCCGACGATCAGCGCCAGCCCCGCAAACGCCACCATCGCCGCCGCCGCGCCCGCGACCCCGAGCCGCTCGAGCCCGAGCGCGGCAGCGGCAAAGCCGGTGAACAGCGGATAGGTGAAGTAGACCAGCACCGTGACCGCGACCTCCATCCGCTCGAACGCCAGGAACAGGAAGAACACGTTGGCGGAAAAGATCGCGCCGACGAGGAGCGAGAGATTGCGCTGCGCAGGCATCAGCGGGACCGGCCGCGTCCCGACGAACAGCCAGGCGAGCAGCAGCGGCACGCCGATCAGCCCGCGGAACAGCGCCATGGTCAGGGGACCCGCCTCGGCGTTGAGCGTCACCTTGGTGGTAACGTCGGCGACCGCGAAGGCCGTGGCCGCCACGATGGCTGGGATCAGATCGGCGAAGCGGTGGGATGGGTTCACGCCGCACTTGTAGCACGCCGACACCGTCCATCGCGCGCGAGACAGGGTGTGCACAGTGCGGCACCCCCGCATTGGCAATGCATCGGCGGTGGTTGTAGCTTGCGGTTTCCGCACTACCGCATGGGAGGATGACAGCCATGGCCAAGAAGGCCGCCAAGAAAGCCAGACGTACGACCCACCGCAGCTCCAAGGGAACGAAACTCTATGCGGTGCGCGACAAGTCCGGCAAGTTCAAGGACATCCAGACCTACAAACGCGCGCATGCCGCCGACTTGCGCCGCAAGAGCAAGGACGAGCCGGCGCCGAAGGCGAAATAGCGGCCGAAGCGGTCGCGCGATCCATTCTGGATGCGTGTCATGAGCCGCATCGTCCGCAAGCGCGGCTTCGCATTCGGGCCAACAGGAGGCCACCATGGGACTTTTGGACATCCTCAACGGCATGCAGAACGGGCCGCGCGGCCAGCAGCAGCCCGCGCCGCAGGGACAAAGCGGCATGTCGCCGATCATGATGGCGCTTCTGGGCTTGCTCGCCTACAAGGCGATCAAGGGCGGCGGGCTTGAGACCATGCTCGGGCGCGGCAACGCCGGCGGCGGCGCGCAGCCGCCGATGCCGTCCGGTTCCGGCGGCAGCCTCGCCGATATCCTCGGCGGTGCGCTCGGCGGCGGCAATGCGGGCGCTCCCTCGGGCGGTGGGCTCGGCGACATCCTCGGCGGCATGCTGGGCGGCGGCAGTTCCGGCGGGAGGCCGGGCGGCACGACGCCCGGCGGCGGCGGCCTCGCCGATATCCTGGGCGGGATGCTGGGCGGGGGTGCCGCCGGCTCGGTGCTCAACGGCGGGCTCGGCCAGGTGATCAACGACATGCAGCGCTCCGGCCAGGGCCGCACCGCACAGTCCTGGATCGGGCGCGGCGAGAACGAGGCGATCGAGCCCGACGATCTCGGGCGCGCGCTCGGTGCCGACACCATCGACCAGCTCAGCCGCGACACAGGCCTGGGGCGGGACGAACTGCTCCAGGGGCTGAGCCAGAACCTGCCGGATTTCGTCGACCGGCTCACGCCGGAGGGACGACTGCCGACCGACGAGGAGGCAAGCCGCTGGTGATGCGGGCGCGCTACGCCGCCTGGCTGTTCATCGCCGCTGCGGCCGCGGCAGCGTCGGCATAGGCGGTATTGATCGCGTCGACGCTTTTTTCGATGGCGGCCCAGAGCTTGCCGATCTCGGCGGCCGCAAGCGAGTTCTCGTCCGCCTCCGCAACGCTCGCGCCGGCGGCCAGCGTGAAGTTGAATGCGGCCCGCTGGCTGACCTGGCCGGCGAACACCGGCACACCCTCGCGGTCAAGATAGGCGCGCGCCTGTGCCACCGCCGGCGCCTCGCGTTCGTCGCGCTTCACCGGGCAGGCGTTGAGCACCACGGCATAGGGCTTGTTGCGCTCGCGTGCGGCCCTCACGGTCTCGCGCACGGCGTCGAGGTCGAGGAAGCCGGGCCGTGCGGGAATGAGCAGCAAGGTCGCTGCCCGGATCGCCTCCTGCACCACCACCCACATCGTGGGCGAGGTGTCGATGAAAACCCATTCGAGGCCCGCGACCTGCGCCAGTGCCACGGCGCGATCGATGCCGCGCTCGGCGGTGGCGAACGGCAACGCATTCGCGCGCAGGCGGTTGCAGAGCGCGAGCGAACCCTGGGGATCGCCGTCGATCACCTGGCAGCGCTTGCCCTGACTGTGCGCCAGTGCGGCGAGATGTGCGCACAACGTGGTCTTGCCGGCGCCGCCCTTGCGCGAAGCCACCGTGATGACGTTCATCGAGGCGCCCTCCTTGTGGGGGACAGGAGAGCCTTGGGCGCGAATGGTTAACGAGCGGTTAACGCATGCATCCGGCGCGCCGCCATCGGCGTATCTCGCCCTGACCGGCCGCCGCAGGCAGCCGATTCAGGCAGGAGACACGACCATGAAATTCATGCTGACCTTCTCGCTCAAGTCCGGCGGCAACCGTGACGAGGCCATCGCCCGCTTCAAGAAGACCGGCGGCCAGCCGCCGAAGGGGGCGAAACTCATCGGGCGCTGGACCGCGGCCGATTTCTCGGGCGGCTATGACCTCCTGGAAAGCGAGGACGCGGCCGCCCTGACGGAGTTCTCGCTGATGTGGAGCGACGTCATGGAGCTGCGGCTCGTCCCGGTGGTCGAGGACGCAGCGCTCGCCGCGGCGTTCGACCGGGCGGGACTGTGATCGGCCCAAGTCTCAGGTGCGCCGCTACCGGCAGCGGACGCGGCGGCCGGACCGGTTCACATAGGTATGGGTGGCGGGGTCGTAGCTGCGAAACCGCGCGCAGGCATTCGACCCGCCGGCGCCGCGCCGCGCGCCTTCGAACGCGTTCCACTGCTGCTGGTGCCAGTACCAGTTGTCGCTGTACATCAGCGGATGATCGCGCCAGTTGCCACCACGCCACTGCGCCGTTTCGACCGGCAGGCCTGCGGCGCCCGGCGGCGGCGCAATCGGCGCAGCGTTCGCCGCCGCGCCCGTCAGCACAGCCGCGACGATTGCCGGATAGATGGTTGCCCTCAAGGTCATCCTGCGCTCCTCGGAGGTTGATATCCGTTCATGTTTGTCCGGTACTCCGTTCTGCAAACCTGGGGATCGATTGCGATGCGATTGCGGCAGCGGTTAACGGGCCGATCAACACCACGTGAGCCGGCCCGTGGATTGCGGGTCGCGCGAAGCAGCCATCCCTGCCCGCGTTTACCACCCCCGCGCCCTACCGTTGCCACGACAGCCCGCGATGCTCACTGTCCGCCCCGACGGGCAACTTGAAGGTACAGGCCATGCGCAGTGCCGTCCTTGCCATCTTGGTTTTCCTGACTGCGGCGACCGCTGCCGACGCCGCCATCGTCATCACCGTCGACAAGTCGACCCAGCGCATGACGGTCTCGGTCGACGGCGCGACGCGCTGGACCTGGCCGGTGTCGACCGGCCGGCGCGGACACGCCACCCCGAGCGGCAGTTTCAAGGCCTTCCGCATGGAACGCGACCACTTCTCGAAGGAGTGGGACGACGCCCCGATGCCGCACTCCATCTTCTTCACCAAGCGCGGCCATGCCATCCACGGCAGCTACGAGACGCGCCGGCTCGGCACGCCGGCCTCGGCCGGATGCGTGCGGCTTGCGCCGGAGAACGCGCGCGACCTGTTCGCGCTGGTCGAGCAGCGCGGCGTGCTCAACACCATCGTCGTCATCACCGGCGAGGAGCCGCGCATCCCCGCGCCACCGGCGGTAGCAAAACGGACCCCGCCACAAGCTGCGCCGGAACAGCCGCAGCGTCCGCAGCAGCCGCGCACCGTCCGGCGCATGCCGCAGTATGCGGACGACATCGAATATGTGGATCCGCGCACGGTGCGGCCGCGCTACCAGCCGCCGCCGGCCTACCGGCGGCCGCAGCCCGGCTACGAGCATCTCCCGCCGCCGCCGCCCGGTTACATGTACGCGCCGATGCCGCCGGCAGGGTATTACTACTACTATCGCTGAGAACGGGCCTCCGCGCCGCATGGCTTGAGCGCGAGCCCTGGGCTACTCTGTGTCGCCAACACACGGGGAGCGTGGGGAGCGTCATGCCGATCAGCGAGAAAATCCGCAAACTCATCGACAATGCCTGGGTCGACGGCTACCCGTGCCTAGTCGCGACCACGGGGCCGGACGGGCCGAACATCTCGCCCAAGGGCTCGCTGCTGGTCTACGACGACGACCATCTCGCCTATTGGGAGCGCTCCAAGAAGCAGGCGCTCGCCAATCTCGGGCACGACCGGCGTGTCACCGTGATCTATGCCAACATGAAGGCGCAGCGCGACAAGATTCTGGAGTCGGGCTTCCTGCGCTTCTACGGCACCGCCGAACTGCATGAACAGGGCCCGACGCGGGAGGCAATCTTCCAGCGCCTCACCAAGCGCGAACAGGAACATGAGGGCGCCGACAAGGGCATCGGCGTCCTCATCAGGATCGACCGCGCCGCCGATGTGCGCGGCAAGCCGCTGCCGTAGCCCCGCGAGACTGGATTAGCGGGCAATCTCCGTCGGTGCGGGCATTGCGCTTGCGTCCACCGTTGCGGCCTGCGCAATTGCCGGCAGTTGCAGCACGGTGGCGCGCTGCCCCTCGACCAGCCGGGTCAGGAGGACGATGCGGCCGTTCGGGAATTCCAGCGCGTCGTGATGCACATGCGGGACGTTGGCATCGATCTGCCGGAACCGCGCCACCCGCGCCGCGATGGCGTCGCGACCGCCGCCGAGCGGATTCTCGAATTCGACGTCGCGCTCGAAGGCGAGCTCGGTTCCGGGCCGCAGACAGACGGCCACATCGGGTTCGCCCGCGGCGGCAAAGCCGCGCGTGATCGAGTCGCCGAAGCGGGTGGAGATCAGCTTGTCGTCGGCACGCGCGGCGCGCGAGGCCACATGTTCAAGACTGTAGTCGCACATTGGCGTTGCTCCTGTTGAGGGCCGGGATGCAGGCTGTGCCTGACAGGACAACGGCGGCCGGCGGCTGGGCGTTCCATGGGCGCTGAAAAAGGCGGAGGCGCCACGGCTGTGGCGCCTCGTCCCAGATCTGCGCGTCAGCCTGCGCTTCAGGTCTGGTTCAGCCGGGCGCTACCGGCACATCCAGCTCGGATAGGCGCTCTGGGCCTCACTCGTTCCCGAGCACATCGCCGATGAACCGGGCGCCGGGGTATCCGGGGTCAGGTATTCCCGGCGCCCCCATAGACGCGGTAACCCGGCTCACCATAGCCAGGCTCCACATAGCCCGGCGCGGCCCCATAGGCGTAGTAGCCGTCGTCATAGTACCGGGGCGCAGCGAGTGCGCCGATGGCGACGCCGGCGGCAAAGCCGCCAATCGCCGGACCGACCCAGCGGCCGCTGCGCCAGCCGCGGCGCCACTGCACCTGCTCGACGGTGCTCACGTCGGCGGGGTTGAGTGCGTGCGACTGGCCGAGCGGCGCTGCTGCGGCCGAACCCGCAAACAACGGAAACGATCCTGCCACCAGGACTGCGGCAAGGGATTTGGCTGGAAGTCTCATTGTCGTTCTCCTTTGAAGCAAAATCGTCGCGACTGCGGACCGGGAGCCGCGGCTTCGATGAGAACAAAACGATGGCGGCGGCGCTCCGTTCCGCCTTGCGCGTCGCGGCCGCCGCTGCCGTGCTCACAAATGTGTGTGGAAGGCCCGGCCGACCTCGATCATTTCGGACGCTGGAACTTCAGCACGAATTCGTCCACCGGACCGGTCGGCCGGTTGACGTTGAAGTCGCGCGCATCGCCCGGCTGACGCAGGAAATCGGCTTCGGCGATCAGGCGGAATCCGGCCGCCTCCACCTCCTTGCGCAGCGCCGCCTCTTCGATGCGGTGCAAGGTCTTGCCGACGCTGGTGCCGGCACCGGCCGCCGCCGAATGGTCGGCGATCACCATCACGCCGCCGGGCCTGAGCGCCGCGAGCAGCCGCTGGTTCATCCTGGCGCGGTCGTAATCCATATAGGTCACGTCGTGATAAAAGAAGAAGAACGTGATGAGATCGAGGTCCTTCACCTCCGGTGGAACGGGATCATCGAACGGCCGGAACAGCGGCGTCACGCTCTTGAACACCGGCTTCTCCATGCGCCCGTCGAAATTGGCCTTCGCCTTCGGGAACAGCTTGGGCATGTTCTGCGCATAGACCTTGCCGCCCGGCGCCACCGCCCGCGCCATCAATTCGGTCGAGTAGCCGCCGCCGGCCCCCATATCGAGCACCGCCATGCCCGGCCGCGCGCCGGTGAAGGCCAAAAGCTTCGCCGGCTGGCGCCGCTTGTCGATATTGCGGTCGGCCTCGGTACGGTCGGGCGCCGCGACGATGGCGGCGTAGTCGGGCTCCTTCTGCGCATGCGCGCCGAAGGCCGCCGCCACTGCAATAGCCGCCGCCGCGGCGAAGATCACGCGTTGCAACTGGATCGCCATTCGTTACCTCCCTTGTGTTTGTTTGATCTAACACGAAATCGCAACGGGCGCATGGCGGCCCGCACGCTTGGCGCAGATTGCCACGGTCGCCGGCAGACGCGACGCTGCGCGACCGGTGAGGTCAGGCCGCCACGCGATGCATCGCGACGCCGGCATAGTGACCGTGGATCGCCTTCACCGACTTGTCGATGGCGGTCCACAGCGCGGCGATCTCGTTGGCGGCTTCCGAGGCCTGCTCGTATTCGCTCGCGCCCTCGCCTTCCGCCAGCGCCAGCGAGTAGTTGTTGCGCTGGGTGATCTGGCCGGACCAGACCGGCACGTTGAGGCTCGTCAGCGCAGCGCGCGCCTCGCGCACGAACGGCGACTCGGTGTTGTCGCGTCGCGGCGGCACGCCGTTGATCACCACCGCATAGGGCCGGCGCAACTGGCGCGCGAGGTCCATGGTCTCCTTGATGGCGGCGAGGTCGAACAGCGTGAGCCGCGCCGGGATGACGATCAGGGTGGCGGCGTGGATGGCGTCGGTGACCACCGCCGACATGTTGGGCGGCGTGTCGATGAAGACCCAGTCGTAGCCCTGGCGCTTGGCGGAAGCAACAATGGCGCGCACGCCGTCGGTGCCGTCAACCAGCGGCGGCTCGCCCGAGCCACGCAGCTTGTGCCAGAGCGTGAGCGACCCTTGCGGATCGGCATCGACCAGCAGGACCGAGCGCGACGGCTTGGAGGCGCAGGCGGCGAGATGGGCCGCCAGCGTGCTTTTGCCCGAGCCGCCTTTGCGCGACGCGAAGACGATGACGTTCATAGGCATCCCCTCGGTGATTCGCGGCAGAAAATATCATGAGCCGCGATTCGCCCCTATTGTGGCGCGCAGCCGTAAAATCGGAGCGGCGGCACCGGCGCACCGTGACCGAAATCGCCCGAAACAGCCGAAAGCAACCGTGCTAGGCTGCGCCTGGAACACTGCCATGATGAAGCGCGAGACCTTTGCCATCGCCAACATCTACGTGCCGGTGAAGCGGCGGGCGACGCTCAAGTCCAAGGTTGTCGAGGATATCGCCGCCAGCATGCTGGAGGTCGGCCAGACGACCCCGATCCTGGTCCGCCGGGACGGCAACCGGCTCGTGCTGATCGAGGGCCTGCACCGGCTGGAAGCCTGCAAGGCTCTCGGCGAGACCACGATCGCGGGATACCTGGTGCAGGCCCGAAAGTTCTAACAAATAGGAACCGCGGCGCATGCGTTTCGGTGCATGGCGCGTTCCGCGGGGGTTGCGGTTACGCTGACAATCTGCGAGCGTGAAACTCTACGATTATCGATTTCTCAAATCACGGACATGTCGCCATGGAACAGACTATAATCTCACGCATCGTCGGTCCCTACGGGCTTCACGCCTTCGCGGGAGCCGTCTTCATTGTGTTCCTGGGATTTCTCTGGTTGTTCAACTTCACGACGTTCTTTGGTGGTGGACCGCCGCTCTGACCGCCACAATCCGTTTCCAAGGTTCAGAAGTCGGCCTGCTCCAGATTGTAAGATCCTCTGCGGCCGCGTGCATAGACCTTGACTGCGATCTTGTGGATCAATTCGCGATTTGCATCGAAGGCGCCGAGAAAGCCCGTCTCGTCCAGCCGCATGTCGGGCTGAACGCGCTTCAGCGCATCTTCGGTCACGTAAAACGACGCCTCCATCGCGCTGTCGTAACCCCAGAAACGCACGGCCCGACGCGTTCCGTCGTAGGCGCGACTGCGATTGGGAAAAATCAACCCCATTTGTCCGACCTTTCCCGCAACATCGCGCTTGCGGCTTCACTGTGTTTCTCGGCTATGGCTCGCGTGCGAGCCGATCGAAATCCCTGAGCACGGCGGTGATCAGCGTCTGTCGTCGCGGATCCTGTGCGGCCGAAGTGGCCGCAAACAGTCCGATCAGATATCGCGCTTTCTCGGCCGCCTCGCGCCAGTGCGTAGCCGGCGCCGCCACAAGCTGCGTTTCCAGTTCGTCCTGCCGCTGGCGTAACGCCCGTTCGTTGGCCTCAACCTCCGCGACGAGACGGCGTAGCTCAGTGGCTTTCTGCGCCGCCATTCCGCGGTGTTGGTCCAGATCGATGGTTCGCTCGGTCATGGCGACACCCGTGGGTCATCGCAGTCAAGTGATGCGGCGCATTCAGTGCGTGGCATTCACAATTGTGCAGCGTGCGAATGTCGGCATCTGCTGGAGCCCTCGACCGGGAGCCCTGCGATGGCACATCGGATCGCGCTCCAGCCGATGATTGCCCCAATATACGCCTGAGAGGCTGGAAACCTAGCCTGTTCCGGGAGAATATTGCGACAAATCGCGCTTTCATCGCCCCAGCTACAGACACATCGTGTCGTCCGTGTTAGATTGCCCACGATCTTCTGAATTCTGCCGTCGGACCGGTCGCCGCGAGCCCATCGTCGCGAGCGAGTGCTGAGTACGTGCCCACTCCTGCTGTGAGATGGAGCAGTCCTGTCGGGACCACGGTCCCTACAATTCGAAAGAGATTGCGATGAAGATTTCTCCAGACATCAAACCCGCATGTTGGGGCGCTGCCGGCGGAGCGATTGCTCTTGCGGTCATCGGTTTCAGCTATGGTGGTTGGGTGACCGGCGGCAACGCCGCACAGATGGCCCAGGAGCGCGCCGACGCGGCTGTCGTGGCCGTTCTGGCACCCATCTGCGCCGATCGATTCCGTCAACAGCCTGACGCAGCGGCACGAGTGGCCTCGCTGAAGGCAGTCAATTCCTGGCAACAGGGCGCGGTCATCGAGAAGGGCGGCTGGGCGACCATGCCCGGCGACGGCTCGCCGAACCCGGCGGTGGCGCGCGCCTGCGCCGAGCTTCTCGTCATCTGACGCCACGGCCATCGGCAGTCGTCATTGACGGTGTCCCGCAGTCGGGACAACTGGGTGCCGGGTCGTGGCTTGGCTTTGGTCGGATCGGTCTGTTTTGGCGCCCGAGCGATTCAACGAGGAACCGCCCCGGGACAAGGTCGACTGGATGGCCGACCGCGGCTCCCTCAAGGACAAGCCGCGATAGGCCGGGTCGCGTGCGCGGGAGTAGCGACGGCCTATCCGTTGTCCGTGGTTCCAGGACGGCACAAAGAGCCGGAACCCGGAATCCATCATGGGGCGCCGGACTACTTCTGCCGCTTGGCCATCACGCGGCGGATCAGCGGCGCCCAGCGGTCGATCTCGGACCGCGCGAATTGATTGAGCTCCGACGGTGTCATCGGCCGCGTCTCGATGGCGTCGCGCGCGATCGCTTTCCTGATCTCCGGCCGGTCCATGGCCTTCACGATCGCCGCATTGACCTTGTCGACGATGTCGCGCGGGAGCTTCGCCGGCCCCGACAGCGAGAACCACGTCACCGACACGAAGTCCTTGTGGCCAAGCTCGCGGAAGGTCGGCACCTCCGGCAGGTACGGCACGCGGTCGGCCGAAGTCGCCGCCAGCGCATGCAGCGTGCCCTTGCGCACGTGCTCGGCGATGGCTGACCAGGTCAGCACACCCGTCTTCACGTGCCCGGCGATGAAGTCGACAATCGCCTGCGAGCCGCCCTTGTAGGCGATGTGGTTGAGCCTGATGTTTTCCAGCGTCGCAAGATATTCGGCGTTCCAGTTGCCCATGGTGCCGAGGCCCGCCGACACGTAGTCGGTGCCGGTCGGCTGCTTGCGGGCGTAGGCGACGAATTCCTGGTAGCTCTTGATCCCAAGCGAGTGGTGGACCGCCAGCATGTTCGGCGTTCCGCCGAAATAGGCAATGTGGGTGAGATCGCGCATCGGGTCGTAGCCGGCATTCCTGTTCATGGCCGGGCCGACCACGATGATCGGGATGCCCGACACCATGAGCGTGTAGCCGTCGGGATCGGCGCGCGCCACCTGCTCGGCCACCGGGATACCGCCGCCGCCGGGGCGGTTCTCGACCACGAACTGTTTGCCGAAGGCCTGGCTCAGCGCTTCGCTGTAAAGCCGCGCGGCTGTGTCGGCGGCGCCGCCGGCGGCAAACCCCACGACGATGCGGACGTTCCTGGCCGGCCAGTCCTGCGCGGAGGTGTCGGTCGCGATCCCGCAGGCGATGATTGCAAGCGCAAGGAGTCGATTCATCGGCCGTCTCCCGATCACCCTTTGCAGCCTACAACACCCGGCGGCCGGATAAGTTGCGCACACTGTCGCGCCGATTGCCGCCGACGACCGACCTACCCCCCGGTCAACCAGGCGGCGTAGCGCGACTTCAGTTCGTCGGTGTGCGGCGCGCCGTCGTAATGCACGGGCTCGGCCAGCGGGCGGGCGGCGGCCGCAAGCCGGAACGCCATATAGCGGTAGGGCTCCGGGTGATGCGCCACGTCCGCGTTGCGCATCAGCCGGTCGAACGCCTCCGACGGCGTCACCGGATCGAAGCGGTCCTGTTCGTAGACCGCGGCGCGCTCGAGAATCCGCCATGCGCCGTCGCGGCGCTCGAGCCGGTCGAGAAATCGCCCGCGCGAGGTCATGTCGACGGGGATGCCTTCGATGGCCTGCCTGACGATGATGACGATCGAGGTTTCCGCCGTCGCACGAGTGCCGTTGACGCGCACGAGCGGCGGCATGATCAGGTGCTTGGACGGTCCCCCGCGCTTGCAGTGCTCGACGAACTCCGTGAACGGCCCGCGGAACCAGGACACGGCGATCTCGCCGTCCGGATGGAATATCGACAGCAGTTCCGGCCAGCGCCGCTGGTCGCGGAAGAGGCCCCAGGACAGGATGACGTCCGCGCAGGCCTGTTTGTCCTCGATGGTCATGATCGCATCTGGCACGGATCGGGCGGAAGCGCCGGCGGCATCGACGGCGTCGCGACGTTCGCGGTCATCGCCGTTTCCTATTGCTGCGGAATGCCGGCGCGGGCGATCAGTTCGCGCACTTCCGGAATCTCCCGCTTGATGCGGGCGGTGAGCTGCTCGGGCGTGCCGGCAACGACATCGAAGCCGGCCTTGCGGGCGAGCGCGCGCACCTCCGGACGCTGGAAGGCGTCGCGGCTTTCCTTCACCAGCGTCGCCAGGATCGGCTGCGGCACGCCGGCCGGCGCCAGCACGGCGTTGAACGTGTCGGACACGAAATCCTTGAAGCCCTGCTCGATCATGGTCGGCACATCCGGGATCGAGAACCAGCGCTTCCCGCTGGTGACCGCGAGCGCGCGCAGCTTGCCGCCCTGGATCAGGGATTCGGCGGCAGCCAGCGCCGTCGAGCACACCTGGACGGTGCCCTCCAGCACCGCCTGCACCGCCGGCCCGGCGCCGCGATAGGGCACCGCCAGCATCTCGATGCCGGCGCGCAGCTTGAGCAGTTCGGCCGTGAGATGCGACTTGGTGCCGGCGCCCGGGTGCGAATAGGTGAACTTCTTCGGGTTGGCTTTCGCCTGCGCTACCAAGTCGGCGACGGTCTTGAGGTCGGAACCGGCGGCGACCACCAGCACGTTGGGGGCGTTCACGAGTTCCGAGATCGGCGCAAAGTCCTTGAACGGATCGTAGGGAATCTTCTTGAACACCGCCGCATTGACCGCGATCGCGGTGGAGGTGACCAGGAGCGTGTAGCCGTCCGGCGTCGCGCGCGCGGCCTGCGCCAGCCCGGTATTGCCGGATGCCCCGGTGCGGTTGTCGACCACGAACTGCTGCTTCAGCCGCTGCGACAGCGAGTTGGCCAGGATGCGGGCGATGATGTCGGTCGGGCCGGCCGGCGGAAACGGCACGATGATGGTGACCGGGCGCTCCGGATAGGCGGCGAAAGCGCGACCGCCCGCACCGAGCACCATGGCGGCGCTGGTTCCGCCAATGAGAACTTCGCGCCGCGTGGGGCGCCACCGGGTCGGACGCATGAGTTTCGCTCCCTGTCTGCACCCGCTTCCGCGCGGGTCCCCCGGCACGATACGAGGCGCAACGGCCCCGGCAAAGGCCCCAAAAGCGCGCAGCGGCCCCGTCGGCCTTGTTGACAAGCTGTGGGCAAAGGGCCGGACAAGGCTGTGGACAAGTGATGGACAGACGGCCATCGGCGGCTGTTGATAACCTGTGGCCTGACACAATTCCGCGGTGGGAAGGCGGCTGTGAATTGCACGGACAGGAAGCGATGACGGGCGGCGGATCGGCCGCCGATAGCGAGTCCGGCCCGACGGTCGTGGCGCGGCTGCTGGCGCAGCCCGATGCCGCCGCCGGGCTCGCGCGTTCGCTGGCGGAGCTCTTCGACGCCTCCGATGCCGCGGTCTCCGCCTACGAAGCGGACGGGCGGTGGACGGTCGCCATCCACTTTGCCGTGCCGCCGAACGAGACCGCCGTGCGGGCGCTGGTCGCCCTCGCGGCCGGGGCCGAGGCAGCCAATGCGCTCACGTTCGAGAACCTGGGCGCCCGGGACTGGGTCGGCCAAAGCCTTGCCGGGCTCACGCCGGTGCACGCCGGCCGCTTTGTGGTGCATGGCGCGCACGACCGCGCACGCATCCGCACAAACCGCATCGGCATTGAGATCGAAGCCGCTTTGGCGTTCGGCACCGGCCACCACGGCACGACCCGAGGCTGCCTGCTGGCGCTCGACGCGCTGGTCAAGCTGCAGACAAAGGCTCGGCGTCGGTTGTTGCGCCCACGCGCTCGACGCACGGGCAGGCTCAAGGTGCTGGACCTCGGCACCGGCAGCGGCGTGCTGGCGATCGCAGCGGCGAAAGCGCTGCGCACGCCCGTGCTGGCCAGCGACATCGACGCGCGCGCGGTGCAGACCGCGCGCCAGAACGTCAAGCTCAATCGCGCCCCCGGCGTCCGCGTCATCCATGCAGCGGGATTGGGCGCGCGGCGGTTCCGCGAGTGCGCGCCGTTCGACCTCGTGCTCGCCAACATTTTGCTCGGGCCGCTGCAACGGATGGCAAGACCCATGGCGCAACTGCTGGCGCCCGGCGCGCGCGTCGTGCTGTCGGGACTGCTGGCCGCCCAGGCGAACGCAGCAATCGCCGCCTACCGCGCGCGCGGGCTTGCACTGGAGCGGCGCATGACCCTCGACGGCTGGGCGACGCTGGTCTTGCGGCGCGGCCGCGCATAGATTGCCCCCATGTTTGAAGCGAAATTCCAGACCTTCGACGACAAGGCCGATCCGGGCGCGAGCGCGCCGCGGCTGGCCGCGCTGCGCACCGAACTGGTGCGGCGCGGGCTCGCCGGCCTGGTCGTGCCGCATGCCGACCGCCACCAGAGCGAATTCCTGCCCGCATCGGAGGAGCGGCTGGCCTGGCTCACCGGCTTCACCGGCTCCGCCGGCACCGCTGTCGTGCTGATCGGCCGCGCGGTGCTGTTCGTCGATGGTCGCTACACGCTGCAGGGCCGCGAGCAGGTCGACGGCGCGCTGTTCGCGATCGAGAACGTCGCCGACACCACGGTCGAACAATGGATCGAGCGCAATCTGTCGAAGGGCGATGCGCTCGGCTACGACCCGTGGCTGCACACGATCGAAGGCGCCGAACGGCTTGCCGCCGCCTGCGCCAATGCCGGCGCGACGCTGGTTGCGCTCGACGACAACCCGCTCGACGCGGTCTGGAGCGACCGCCCTGCCCCGCCGCTCGGTCCCGTGAGCCTGCATGACATCCGCTACGCCGGCGAGGCGGCCGAGACCAAGCTCGCCAAGATCCGGCCCGAACTCGACACGCTGAAAGCCGAGGCGCTGGTGGTGTCCGATCCGCACGCGGTGGCCTGGACCTTCAATATCCGCGGCTCCGACGTGGCGCATACGCCACTGCCGCTGTCGTTTGCGATCATCCCGCGCGACGGCCGCCCGTCGCTGTTCATCGACGGCCGCAAGCTGTCGAACGACGTGCGCCACCGCCTGGAAGAGCTTGCCGACGTGTGCGAGCCCGATGCGCTGACGAACGCGCTCGCCGCGCTCGGCGCCGCCGGCAAGACCGTGCGGCTCGATCCGCGCACCGGCGCGGACGCGCTCTCGCGCCTGATCAAGAGTGCCGGCGGCAAGGTGACCAAGGGCCCCGACCCGATCATCCTGCAGAAGGCGGTGAAGAATTCGGTCGAGATCGACGGCGCGCGGCAGGCGCAGCGCCGCGACGGCGCGGCCGTGACGCGCTTTCTCGCCTGGTTCGACCGCGAGGCGCCGACCGGCAGGCTCACCGAGATCGATGCGGTGGCGGCGCTGGAATCCTTCCGCCGCGAAACCGGCCTCCTGAAGAACGTCTCGTTCCCGACCATCTCCGGCGCGGGACCGGACGGCGCCATCGTGCACTATCGCGTCACCCGCAAGAGCAACCGCGCGATCGCGCCGGGCGACCTGTTCCTGATCGACTCCGGCGGCCAATACCTTGACGGCACCACCGACATCACCCGCACTGTCATCGTGGGCGAGCCGACCGCCGAGATGCGCGACCGCTTCACGCGCGTGCTCAAGGGCCACATCGCGATTGCGACCGCGGTGTTTCCGGACGGCGCGACCGGGGCGCAGCTCGATCCGCTGGCGCGGCAGGCGCTCTGGCACGCCGGCGTCGACTTCGACCACGGCACCGGCCACGGGGTCGGCAGCTACCTGTCGGTGCACGAAGGTCCGGCCAGCATCTCCAAGCTCGGCACGGTGGCGCTCCGGCGCGGCATGATCCTGTCCAACGAGCCCGGCTACTACAAGGCCGGCGGCTTCGGCATCCGCATCGAGAATCTCGTGCTGGTGATCGCGGGCCCGACCATCGCGGGCGCCGAAAGGCCGCTCAACGCCTTCGAGACCATCACGCTGGCGCCGATCGACCGCCGGCTGATCGCCCGCGCCCTGCTCACCGAGGCCGAGGCGGCATGGCTCGACGGTTATCACGCGCGCGTGCGCGAGGCGCTGACGCCGCTGCTCGATGCCGGGACCGCCGCCTGGCTCACGGCCGCGACGCAGCCGCTGGCGTAGGCCCTGCTGCGAGCGCGGTGCCGGCTCCTACGACTCCGAGGGAGCAGGGGCCCGCTGCGGCACCTCCACCTTCACACCGTCCCCTTCCGGGCGCAGGACTTCCTTGATGATGTAGTTCGGCCGCCGCTTCGATTCCAGGAAGATGGTGTTGATGTACAGGCCCATGATGCCGAGCACGATCAGCTGGGTGCCGCCCAAGAGCAGCATGGTCGCCATGATCGACGGCCAGCCCGGCTCGTACCAGCCCATCACCTTTTGCAGCAGAATGACGAGGAAATAGAGCACGGCGAGACCCGCGACGCACAGCCCGAGGATCAGCACCATCTTCAGAGGAACGTCGGAAAAGGAGATCAGCGCCTTGTCGAGATAGCCCGAGAGGACCCGGCGGCTGAGCACCGGGAACTTGGTCTGTTCGCGGCCGTCGAACCGCGGCAGCCGGTCGTAGAACACCTGGGCCTGCTTGAACCCGACCCAGCACACAAGGCCGCGCACGTAAGGCTGCTTCTCCTTGAGCTGGAGCAGTTCGTCGATCGCGCGCCGCGACAGCAGCTTGAAGTCGCCGGAGTCGACGGGCAGCGGGATGTCGGCGATCCGGTTGATCAGGCGATAGCCGTACTTGGTGATGAGAAGCTTGAGCGGGTGCTCGCCTGCCCGGCTGCGCCGGGTCGTGTAGACCACCTCGACTTCGGGGTCCTCCTGCCAGCGCTTGATCAGCTCGGGGATCAGCTCGGGCGGGTCCTGAAGGTCGGCATCCATGTAGATGACCGCATCGCCCCGCGCCTGCGCCATGCCCGCCAGCACGCATTCCGAATTGCCGAAATTGCGCGACATGTTGACGATGACGATGTCGCGCTGCGCCGCCTGTTCCCGGCGCAGGACATCGAGCGACTGATCGGTCGACGAGTCGTTGACGAACACGAGCTCGTAGCCGCTGATGGTGCCGCGGGCCCGCAACGGCTGGAGCGTATTGCGCAGGCGTTGGATCAGTTCAACGAGAACGTTAGCTTCGTTGAAAAACGACAGAACAATAGAAATCAGTCCGCGTCTACAGTCGCCTTGCGTGGGGGCTTCGGCACGTTCCAGCCTGTTCATCGTCACGAAGCCAAGATGGTCTCGATCTTCCGGGCAATATCCTCGGGAGCCAACTTGCCAATTTCCAGCAACTTCATTCTGCCGCCGTTTTCCGAGAAGTAGCGTTCCGGCAGGGTAAGCCGATGAAATGGCTTGATCATGCCACGGTCGACCATCGCCTCTAGAACAGCAGAGCCCAACCCACCTGACGGAGTTTGCTCCTCGATGCTCATGATAACATTGCAGCTGGCGAGTATGTCGACCAATTCGGAAGGAACTGGCTTCGCCTGAATGAGATCGATCACCGCGACGTCGTCAAATGCACTTCCCTCCAGCACAGCTAGTGTCCTGGACAACATGAAACCTTGCGTCACGATGGCGAGGCGCTTCCCTTTGCGCATGATGCGGTAGCCTCGGCGAATATCCTCCATTGTAGCACCCGGCGACAAATCCGCGGAGGGGTGGCGATCAAGCCGCACGAAGCTGAATTTCGGCCTCTCAACAGCGTCAGCCGCGAGCAATCGCGCCACTTCGCCGTCGCTGGCGGTGACCACGTGGGAATTCACGATAGCGCGCAAACAGGCCAAGTCCTCGGTCGCATAATGGGTAGGGCCGGCATCGGCGTATCCGAGGCCAACCCCCGCCACAACCGTGCAGACAGACAAGTTCATCATGCCTGCGGCGCACTTGTGTTGCTCCAGGCAGCGCAGCGAAACAAATGGGGCCATGGCGTAGCAGAACACCTTTCGGCCATCGAGCGCCAATCCCGCAGCCATGTCTATCATGTTCTGTTCGGATATTCCGCAGTGGATGAATTGCTCCGGAATCTGATCCCGAAACTGATCCAGTGCGGGTGCGCCAAAGTCCGCGCTCAGCAGAAAAACGTCCCTGTCTTGCTTTGCCCTATTGAACAGCTCCGTAATGAACTCGTCGCGCTGGTGCTTCATTGCAAATCTTTCCTGCAAAGCTCTACTTCGGCCTCAGAGAGCGGGTTCCAGTAATGCCACTGAGCCTTATTCTCCATCATCTTCACGCCTTTTCCCTTCACCGTATTGGCGACGAGACAAGCCGGATGTTGAGAACTGGTCATTTGCTCCAGCGTATGAAGAATCGCGCCAAAGTCGTGCCCGTTGCACTCATGCACCTGGAAACCAAAAGAAGCGATCTTTTCCTTGATCGGGTCAAGACGCAAACAAGACTCCGTGTTTCCTAGGATGATGAGCTCGTTTCGATCAAGGATAATGTGGATATTGTCAAGTCGGTGATGATTGATGAACAAGAGACTTTCCCAGATCGAGCCCTCGTAGAGCTCGCCCTCGCTGATCACCACAAACACCCTCCGATCGGATTTTCGGCGCTTGAAGGACATCGCAAAGCCCGCGGCAATTCCAAGGCCGTGGCCAAGTGAGCCCGACGTTGCGTCGATGCCAGGAATCCGAACATTCCCAAAAACTCTGAGCTGAGAGACATCACGCCCCCAGTTTTCCCATTCCTTCGTGGGAATTACGCCAAGGTCGACGAGAATTGGATAAATGCATGACGTGGCGTGCCCCTTGCTGACAATTACTTTGTCATAAAGCCTTGAGCTATCCTTAGGGTCCTTGCGGACGAAGTTGCCATAATACAGAGCAACAGCGATATCGGCCATCGAAAACGTAGAGCCGGGGTGCCCCTGCTGCAGCAGGACGAACTTTTCGAAAATTTCCCTTCGAACCATCTGCGCCTTGGCTTGATAAAATGCGAGATTCTGCATGACTTACGCTCCCAGCAGCCGCCGCTTCAGTTGAATGCGCGACATTTCCTCGACATTGCGCATCTGTTCCAGCCCGAATTTTCTTGCGATCAGGGACAAATACTGCGGATTGGAAAAATATGCCTTCCAAGCATTGTCCCGAAATTGCAGCACATCCGCAGCGGACACATAGTGGGTTGGCAGCGGTTTGCACTCATAAGACAGAAACGCATACTCTTCAAACGAGTTAGGAAGGTCCCAACCCTCTGCCTTCGCCTGGAAATAGAGCGGACTGCCAGGTAACGCCTGACAGGGATAGAAGTTTGCGTGCGCGGTATTGAGATCCAGCGCCAGATTCAACGTCTGCTGCATTGTCTCGATCGAATCTTCCGGAAATCCGAAGATGTAATTGCCTAGAACCTCGATCCCGTGGTCTTCAACCATCTTCACGACTTGGCGAATATTAAGATCCTGAAAGCGACCCTTCTCGATATCAAGCCGCACGTTCTCATTACCAGCTTCGATGCCCAGGCACAACCAGTTGATGCCTGCTTTCTTAAATAAGGGAAGCTGATCGCTTCGGATCGTGTCGACACGCGCGTAAGCCCACAAATTGAACTTCAGCCCACGCTCGATAATGCCCTCAAGGATAGGGACATAGTACTTTCGATTTAGAAAGAACATCTCGTCGGAAATTCGAAGAGTTTCGACTCCCCAGCTCGCCAATATTTCGAGTTCTCTCAAAATTAGCTGCGGCGACCAGAAGCGCATTCCCCGAAAATCTGCCGCATGCGCGTCCTCTCGGCCGTCCACGCGGTTGACAATGTTAATCATGCAGAAATTGCATCCAAACTGACACCCCAGGGAAGTGTACATCGCGGCGAAGGGACTGCGCTTCTCATGGGAAAAATTGGTGTGCCAAAAGTGGGCACGATACATGTCGAGCGGCCTGTTGTTTTTCGGCAAGAGATCCCAGGCGTAGCCAGGCATGTCCAAATCCATACGTTCCTGCGGAACCAACGTCGCTCCCGGCGTGATGACCGGCTTGTCATCTGAATCCCGGTATCCGATCCCTCGCACCTTGTGAAAATCATCTTCCAGATTGGTCGCCAGCAACTGATCCAACGTATAGATTCCTTCGTTGATAAGAACGAAGTCGACGAACTTATGCTGAACAACCTCGCGTGGCAGCGCGCTAACGTGGGAGCCAACGAAGCAGGTCTTCAGGTCAGCGCGCGCTTCCTTGAGCTTTGCGGCCAGAGATGTGGCGCCGATCATCGAAGTGGTGCCGGCGTTCGGATTTTGTCCATACAGGACGAAGCATACTAGCCGGGGATTCAAGTACGAGATTTGGTCAACCGCCTGCTCGTCGCTCAGACGCATTGCATCGCAGTCCAATATTGCGACCGAATGCCTTCGCGCCCTCATGGCGTTGGCTAGCAGCAGCGACCACGTCGGCGGTTCAATTGCCGAGTGAACGATCGCAAGTGCTTGATACGCCCGCTGAGATGAGTTGGGCGTGACAAATAGAACATCTAGTCGGGACATCCCGTGACTCCAGTACCGAATTAGGAGTGATGCAAGCCTTGCAGGGACTGCCCATTCCGACATCCCGCCCGAGCCGACCTAAGCTACGATCATTGCGATCACGTTAGGGTGATTTTCCCCGATTTTGCAGTGCAAGTCAAAAAAAAGATGTGTCCATCTCCAGGCGGGAACAAGGTGGATCGGGCGAGATCACCAAAATGAAATTTGGGCAACTTCGGACCCTCATTTGCATCTTTGGGCCATCGGAAGGCGATCGCCATGCCGGGGACGCGGGCAGAGACTGAATTCCGGTCTACGATTGCCCGCGCGCAACGCAGGGGTCCGGCCGCTTGGGGCAGACTGCTCCAATCTGTTCGCTACGGCGATGATCGTGTCAACATTCTGTTGGCACAGGGTAGTACCGCGCGCCGTTGACAGGTAGGCGGAAAGTTGATCTATTGCTGCATTGATTCCGGCAATCGATTGGCCAGAACAAAGCTGCTCGTCGTCTGAGGAATGCGATGGTCGCTCGGGTGGTCGTGGGACTGGTCGTTATTCTGTTGTCGTTCGCGGGAACGCTGTTTTTCATGGACCGGTTCGTCGGCGAGAGCGTGCCGAACATCGGCGGCACCGACTGGTGCATGCAGCCCAACAGCCGCACCAAAGGTGGCCCCACCGCCATCGTTCAGGATGGCCGGAAGCTTGAATTCCGGAACGAGTTCAACGGCAAGGCAAAAGGTCACTTTGAGAACGCCAGGACCGTGGTGGCCGAGGACTGGGGGAAGGCCAAGGGAATCCTCAGCGCCGATTCAAAAATGATCACATGGGCCACGGATACCGTCTGGACGCGCGGCAAGCCGTGCGCGGGGCGCTGAGCATCGCAACGGACTTTCCGCCGCCGTGAGGACGGCCCATTTGTCGCCCACGCGATGCCGCGGTCTCCGGACGGCACGCACGAGCGAGTCCGGCGCTGCGCCGTCCGTCATCCTGCCCTGATCGATTGCATTTTCTCCGAGCCCCGCCCCACCGCGGCATTCGAAAGCAAGAGCGCTTGGGGCGTTGACGCCCGTGCGCCGATCGAATTCGCGGATTGCCGTTGTTCGCTGCCATCGCCCCAGTTGCGTCGATGGGAAAAATGCTTCAAACCGGCCCCGGGCTCCTGCCATTTTCGATCGTGCGCAGCTGCACCGGCGGGCAATCGCAGCGCCCGCGACGACTGGGACACGAGACAATGTTCTATCTCGCCTCGCTCCTGATGCTTGTCACACTGTGTTGCCTGGTCACCGTGGTCGGCCGACGCATTGTCGAGCTGCTTCCGATCAGAACACAGGTCTACGGCCGATTCTACTTTGCGCCGGTTCTCGGATTGGCAGCCCTTGTTCTCGCGGCGACGCTCTATGGCTGGTTCCTGGCATTCACCTTTCAGCGCGTGTTCCTGATCACGCTCGCACTGGCGGCGGTATGCGTCTATTTCGAACGCCGGCGCGGCGAGCTGGCCCGGAACTGTGCCGGGCTGTCGATCTTCAGCGTGTTCGGATCGCTGCTGATTTTCTTTCCGCTGGCTCGCTTCGATACCTACAATCCCAACAACGATACCTTCACGTATCTCGTCCACGGGCAGTGGCTGCAACAACATCCGTTCATCGAGCCCGCCGTTTCATCGGGGTTCTACCCGGCGCTCTCGCAAGTCGTTCTCTACCAGTTCAACGGCCACCGGATGGGCGCATCGTTCACGCTGGCCTGGATCCAGGCTTTGTTCAATCTCGACTGGTCCTATTACGCCTATCCGGCCGCCGTTGCACTCGCCTTCGTCTGTGGAGCATTCGCGGCCGCTGGCGCCGTGCGCCTCATCGTCCCGGGGAATTATCCCGGTCGCACGGTCATCCCCGTTGTGATCGCCGCCGCGAGTGGATCGCTTTACACGGGCTTCGCCTACGGCGCGTCGAACGGCTTTCTGCCGATGACCTACGGTCTGTCGTTCGCCACCGCAGGCGTCGTGCTGTTCGCGGCACTGCTCGCCGACCACCGGTCGGGGCGGCTCCTCGATCTCGCGCTCCGGGGATTTCCGGTTGCGCTTTTGTTTGCGGCAATGATCTATGCCTACAACGAACTGATCGGGCCTGTCGGTCTCGGGATCGCTGTCTTTGTGGCGCTGTTCGCGTTGACGGGCGTTCAATCTGCGATCCGCGTGTTGACCTCCGCGCTGATTGTGGGGCTCGAAATCGCGATCATGGTCAACTACGAGATCGTCAGGATCATCATCAATTTCCTGTTTATGGTGAGAGTTGCGCGCGGCAGCCCCATTGGATACCCGATCCCGTGGAATCCGGTCGAGTTCCTGGGAAGCGCATTCGGTCTGAAATCCGCGATCGATCAGTCCTGGGTATTCCGCAGCAGCAGTCTGACCGTCCTTCTCCTTCTGGTCGTGGTCGGGATCGCAATTGTGGCGGCGGTGCGCGTGATCGGGAGCCGGAGCGCCACGCCGCTCTACGCGGTCCTGTCAGTGCTGGGAGTGTTCCTCGCGGGATTTGTGTATTTCCGCTATGTCGCAAGGGGCCCGACGCCGGGAGAGATCGGCATCAGTTTCCTGCAATTCAAGCTCGCTAACTATGCAAGCCTGTTCTGCCTGATCTGGGTCGGCGTAGGCCTTGCCTATTTTGCGCGCCGCCTGGGGCCGAACTCCGTGTCGCTCTCTGGTATTGGGGTGCTGGCCGTCGGCATCACCGCCGCGACCTACGGCAACTATCGGCAATCCTACGGGTTGACCCACCATTTCATCGAAGAGACCGGCTTTCCCACGTCCAGCTTCAGCCGACTCGTCGCTCTGCGGCAGACCGTCAGCGGCATCAGCCCGAACGACGTGATCTATCTCGATCTCGAAGGTCCTCGGCACAAGTTGCGGCAGATCGTGTCGTACATCCTGCACGATCGCAAATTGGGTGGACGTTACGAAGACGATACCTATCTCGGAACGATCCCGAGCCATGAACGGGCCATTCCGCTCCAGTTGGCGACCTGGATCATCGGCTTCGCGCGGCCCGCCGACCTTCAGAAGCCGACGCGGCCGATGGTGGGCAACCTCATTCTGAGCCCGCGCCCCACCGCCCTCGCCGCCCTGGCGGGCATCGAGGGCGGGTATGCGCGCGAGACCGACGGCGTCAATTCCTGGCATTGGACTTCGCAATCGATTCGATTCAACTACCGCATCACCGGCGCCGTCGCGCAGATCAGATTCTCGTTCGAGCATCTGCGCGCGGTGGCGGGAACGCTGACCATCGACGTACGCTCCGGACCGGACGGCGCGTTCAAGCTCGATCGCCAGCTCACGATCGCGCCGGGCGAAGGCTGGGCCAAATATGAATCGCCGGAAATTCCCATTCGGGGCCCCAACCTCACCGTCGAGATTCGCTCCGATGCGAAGCCCAGGCAACTGGGCAGCGATCCGCGATCGCTGTCCTTCCTGACCAAGAATTTCGATCTGGTCACGGTCGAGAAATAGCGGCCCCGCGCGCCGGCCTTCGAGCCCCGCACAATCGAGGAATTCAGGCCGCAGGCGCGGTCACCAGCCGGCGCACCTCGTCGGTCTTCAGCCGCTGCGGCTCGAAACAGACGCCGACCGTTGTGCCGTGACTGCGCACGACCTTGCCGCCGACCGGGTGAAGTCCCTCGATGTAGACGACGATCTGCGCGCCGACCGTCAGCTCGGGCAGCCTGTCGATCCTGACGCCGGACTCACTGATGTCATGCACCCTCGCAACCAGCGTCATGCCTCCTACCTCGATGCGGGCCGGAAAGTTCACGTCGTAGCGCGGGCATTCCCGCATATCGGCGCGGGTCGCCTTCCGCGCGATGTCCGGAATCCCGACCCGCAGCGACTCCGACGTGAGCTGCACCTGCGTCGCCACGTCGGCAATCTCGGCGGCGCAGGCGGTCGAGCGATCGACCAGTTCGGCGATACGGACCATGCGTCCGGCGACGTCCGATACCGCCCCGCTGGTCTCGTGCGTGCAGGCCGAGAACCCGCGAATGGCCGCGCGCTGCTGTTCCATAATCGCCGAAATCGCGCTGGTGACGGTGGAGAGCTGGTCGATCGCGGTCGCGACGCTGGCGAGCGAAGCCACCACCTGGCGCGTCCTGGACTGGATTTCGGCAATCCGGCCGCCGATCTGCCCGGTCGATTTTCCGGTCTCGGTGGCCAGCGTCTTGACTTCCGAAGCGACCACCGCAAATCCCTTGCCGGCATCGCCTGCACGCGCCGCTTCGATGGTGGCGTTCAGCGCCAGCAGATTGGTCTGGCTGGCGATGGCGTCGATGACGCCGACGATCTCGCCGATGTCGTCGGCGGCGCTCGCCAGCGCGTTCATGATGTCGCGCGAATTGGCCGCTCGCTCGACCGCCTCGCGGCTGGCCGCCGAGCCGCGATCGACCTGGTCGGCAATCGCGCCGATCGCGGCGATGATCTGCTCGGACAGGCGCGTTGCCTCGGCGTTCATATCGCGGGAGCCCTCCGCAGCCGCCGCGGTTTCGCCCGATGCCGCGCGCACCGTCTCGAGCGCGGAGCGCATCTCGTCGGCCTTGCGCTTGAGCGCAACCGAGGCATCGACGATGCTGTGCATCCCGGTCTCGGTTGCATCCTCCAGTTCGCGCGCCATGTTCTTCAGGTTGACGCGCCGTTCCGCATCGCGCTTGCGCTCATGCTCAATCAACACGAGGTCGCAGCGATGCTTGTCCTTCAGCAGGTCGGCAAGCCGGTCGACGCCGACGAGAAGCCGCTCGACTTCACCGCGGCGCTCCGATGCCGTCACCGGCGCCTCCACCTCCGCGGTCGCCAGCGCGTTGATGGTTTCGGCTGCGTCGGCGAGCGGCCGCGACAGCCAATGTCCGACCCCGTAGGCGACCCCGACCGCCAGCCCCGCCATGACGAAGGCGAAGATCGCCGGCCCGTAACCGGCCAGCGGACCGAGCCATGGCCAGGACGCTCCCGCGCCCAGCCAATGGCCGGCGAGAAAGATCAGGAACGGCAATGGCGCGACGACGGCGAGCCGCTCCGCGATCGTCAGACGGTGCATGCGCCAGTCCCCGATAACCAAGGCGGGCCACGCAATGCCGCCCCGGGCCAATCCCGGCTGTCACCAAGCAGTTATACTGAGCGGCTGGTTAATTCTATGTTTAGAAAGATTTAACCGTCACTTAGCGCACCGGGCCCACAGCAGCGGCCAGTCCGCCGGCGTCCGCGTCGGCAGCCGGCCGGGGCTGCGCTTGGCGGCGGCGGCGCTTTCGGCCATAGATTTGAAGCCGGGGGGCTGCTTCCAGGGGGACGGACGTGAGCTGGTTATTGCGGGCAAGCCGCGTCATCGATGCGGTCAACGACCGGTTCGGGATCGCCGCCACCTGGCTGGTGCTGCTGTCGGTCCTGATCAGCGCGGGCAACGCGGCCAGCCGCTATGCACTCAGCCTGAGCTCCAATGCCTGGCTCGAAGTGCAGTGGTACATGTTCGCGGCCATGGTGTTCTTCGGCGCGCCGTTTGTGCTGAAGGTCAACGAGCACGTGCGGGTGGACGTCTTCTATTCGGCGCTCTCGGAACGTGCCCGCATCTGGATCGACATCGCCGGCAGCGTGCTGTTCCTGCTGCCGTTCTGCGCAATCTTCGTCTATTTCACCTGGCCCTGGTTTCTGGAATCGTGGCGGATCAACGAAGGCCCGTCGAATGCCGGCGGCCTCATCCGCTGGCCGGTCAAGCTGGTCCTGCCGGTTGGATTCGCGCTGCTGGCGCTGCAAGGCCTATCCGAACTGATCAAGCGCGTCGCCGCGCTCACCGGCCAGCATCGTCTTGAATACGGCTACGAGACGCCGCTGCAATGATCGAGTTCGTGCGCAGTAACATGGCACCCCTGATGTTCGGGGGGCTGATCGTGTTCATGCTGCTGGGTTATCCGGCGGCGTTCTCGGTCGCGGCGGTCGGGCTGCTGTTCGCCTTCGTCGGCATCGAGCTCGGGCTGATCGAACCGAACTTTCTCGGCAATCTCGTCTATCAGGTGTTCGCCATCGTCTCGGAGGAACAGGGCGCGCTGCTGCTGTCGATTCCCTTCTTCACCTTCATGGGCGCCATCCTCGAACGCTCGGGCCTTGCGGAGGACCTGCTGGAATCGATTGGGCAGCTGTTCGGCCCGGTGCGCGGCGGCCTGTCCTACGCGGTGATATTCGTCGGCGCGATCCTGGGCGCCATCACCGGGACCGTCGCCGCCTCGGTGATCGCCATGGCCGTCATCGCACTGCCGCTGATGCTGCGCCACGGCTACTCGGTCCGCCATACCACCGGCGTCATTGCCGCGTCCGGTACGATCACCCAACTCATCCCGCCGGCGCTGGTCCTGATCGTGCTGGCGAGCCAGCTCGGCCAGCCGGTCGGCGCCATGTACGCGGGCGCGATCGGGCCGAGCCTCATCCAGATCGCGCTGTTCTGTGCCTGGGTGTTCGTCGTCAGCCTGATCTGGCCCAAGGATGTGCCGGCGCTGCCGCCGGAGGCGCGCACGCTGCACGGGTGGGCGCTGTGGGGCAAATGCCTGCGCGGAATCGTGCCGTCGCTCGGGCTGATGTTCCTGGTATTGGGCACGATCTATTTCGGCCTCGCCACGCCGACCGAAGCGGGCGCCATGGGCGCCGTCGGCGCGCTCGTGCTGGCGGCCCTCAACCGGCGCCTGACCTGGCCTCTCACCCACCAGGCGATGGCGACCACCATGCGGATCACCGCCATGGTGGTCTTCATCCTGATCGGCGCGCGCGTATTCAGCCTGGTGTTCCAAGGTGTCGGCGGCAAGGTGTGGGTCGAGGACTGGCTCACCTCCCTGCCCGGGGGCGTGATCGGATTCCTGATCTTCGTCAATATCTTCATCTTCGTGCTTGCGTTCTTCCTCGACTTCTTCGAGATCGCCTTCATCGTCATCCCGCTGCTGGCGCCGGTCGCGGCCAAGCTCGGCATCGACCTCGTATGGTTCGGCGTGATGATCTGCGCCAACATCCAGACGAGCTTCATGCATCCGCCGTTCGGGTTTGCGCTGTTCTATCTGCGCGGCGTGGCGCCGCCCACGGTGCGCACCGCCGACATCTACTGGGGGGCGATCCCCTGGGTCCTGCTCCAGGTGACCCTGGTCGCGATCCTGATCGTCTGGCCCGGTTCGGTCACCTACTGGATCGACCGCGGCCCCAAGGCCGACCCGTCCAAAACCCAGATCGAGCTTCCTTTGCCCGACCTTCCACCGCCGCCGCCGATCGGGCTCGATCCGCCGCGATAGCGCATATCCGCTTCGGCGATCGCCCGGACGCTCTATTCGAACACCTTTTTCGCGAGCGCCACGATGTTCGGCGGCGCGTCCGTCATCTTGGCAACCTCGTGCTCGGCTTCGGTGGCGGTGAGCGGCGTGACCGGAAGCTGCTGCTTCTTCATGTCGGCGAGGAAGGCCGGGTCCTTCATCGTGGCGTCGAACGCCTTGCGCAGGATCGCCACCCGGTCCTTCGGCACCCGCCCCGACATGATCACCGGTCGCCCGACGTCGTCGGCCGCATTGAGGAAGTCGAGAAGCTTCTTCTGCTCCTCGCTCTTGGCAAACGAGTTGATATAGACCGCACTCTCCGGAATCTCCGGCAGACGCCGCTCGGTGAAGCGGACGAAGGGATGGATCTTCTTGTCGCGGACCCAGGCCGGCGAGATGCTGTGAAACGATCCGCAGTCCCCGTCCAATTCGCCGCGCTCGATGGCGATGCGCTGCTCGGCGCTGCCGGGGAAACCGACGATCTGCCTGACCGGGGCCTTGAACACGACCCGCAGCGTGGCGCCGTTGATGTAATTGCCGGCACCCTTCGCGGTCGATCCCATGATGAACTGCTGGCGCTTGAACAGTTCGTCCCAGCTCTTCACGCCGTTCGGCCCGTAGCCATAGCAGATGCGGAAATCGGCGCTGATCACGCCCATCCATGTGTATTTGCGGAAGTCGACCTTCACCGTCGGATCGACGATCGAGCGGGTGATGAAGCCCGGATTGAAGACATTGATGACGGTGCCGTCCGTGGCCAGCGTGGCGTCGAGGGCGCGGACCGACGTGAGGCTGCCGGCGCCCGGCATGTTCTGCGCGACGACGGTGGGATTGCCCGGGATGTGCTTGCCGAGATGCAGCGCCATCGTCCGCGCATTGCGGTCGAAGCCACCGCCCGGCGTGAAGCCGATCACCACGGTGACGGTCTTGCCTCTATAGAAGTCTTCGGCAGCCGCGGGCGTGGACATGGCCGCGCCACACCCCAACAGCAGCGGCAGCAGCAAGAAAGCGAAAGACCGTCGCGACATCACCGTCCTCCCATGCTGGCGTGGCGGGGTTGCCCCCGTCCTGGCAGCCTAGGTCCGGCCGACGGGCGCGAACAATGGGACGTAACAGCGCGTCGCTGCGGCCCATGCGCACGGCGCCGCCCGTCCGACCGGCGCCTCCGGATTGTCACCACAATTCCTGGGACAGCGGCTTGTGATCCATTCATCGAACGGGGTATGAACGCGACGCAGGCCAGCAAACGCGGATGGCTGTCTCGCCCACGCCGGTCCGAAGCACTCGCCTCAAGAGACAGACAACAGGGGGCAATCAATGACGTCGCATCGGCCTTTCATATCCTGGTTGTGTCGGATCCTGGCAATCTGCATCCCGGTGGCGTTCCTGTTCGGGGCTGCCTACGCGCAACACCCGCACGCGCCGCCGTCCGAGGGAGCCAAGAACATTCCGGGCGCCAAGGGGACGTTTATCTTCACCCCCAAGGGTTGGAAGAAAGGCGTGACCACGTTCTGGACCGATACCGGCGACGGCGTCGACCCCGGCACCCCTGGCTGCCACATCGAGATCACGAGCGCGACCAATACCGCCCGTCCCCCCGGAGGCCGGGTGTTCGGCGAGGCCTGCACCGCGGAAGGTTTGCTGATCGAAACCAATCCGGGCAAAGACGCCCCGCATCCGCACAAGAACGATCAGGGACACCCCGATCTCTTCGACTGCAATATCTGGTGCCAGAAGGCCAAGGCGAAATCGCGGGGCGTGTGCCAGGTCGTCAAGGGTCCCGCGCCCTGTACCACATCGGCCATATGCGCCTGCAAATGACGATCGGCGGCTGGCGCGCGAACGGCGCCGGCAGCGGTTGATGCGTGCGGCCGGCTGAACCTACACCGGCTAAGCTACGTCAGGTGCGCGTCCGGTTGCGGATCAGGAAGTCGTCATAGGTGTATTCGCACACCCGCCACCACAAATACTGGTCGTTGCGATAGGCGAGCATGTTGTCCCACACCTTCTTGAAGGCCGCGTTGCGGGCCGAGACCTCGGCATAGACTTCGAGCGCCGCCTTCAGGCTTGCCTGCATGATCTCGGGCGAGAACGCCTGGAATTTCGCCAGCCCCTGCTTCAGCATCCGTTGCAGCGCCGCCGGATTCTGATCGTCATACTTCGCCAGCATCGACTGGTTCGCCATCGCCGACGCCGTCGTCAGGATCGACTTGTAGCTCGCCGGCAGCGCGTTCCATTTGTCGAGGTTGAAGAAGTGGTGCAGCATCGCGCCGCCTTCCCACCAGCCCGGGTAGTAGTAGAACGGCGCGATCTTGGCGAAGCCGAGCTTTTCGTCGTCATAGGGGCCGACCCATTCGGCGGCGTCGATGGTGCCTTTCTCCAGCGACGAATAGACCTCGCCGCCGGGAATCTGCTGCGGCACCACGCCGAGCTTCTGCATCACCGTGCCGGCAAAGCCGCCGATGCGCATCTTCAGGCCGCGCAGATCGGCGACGGTCTTGATCTCGCGGCGGAACCAGCCGCCCATCTGGCAGCCAGTGTTCCCGCACGGCAGCCCGTAGATGTTGAACTTCTTGTAGAACTCGTTCATCAGGTCGATGCCGCCGCCGTGGTACATCCAGGCGTTCTGCATGCGCGCATTGAGTCCGAACGGCACTGCGGTGCCGAACGCGAAAGTCGGGTCCTTGCCGAAATAGTAGTAGGACGCGGTCTGCGCCATTTCGACGGTGCCCTTCTGCACCGCGTCGGCCGCCGCCAGCGCCGGCACGATCTCGCCCGCCGCAAACACCTGAATCTGGAATCGGTTGTCGGTCGCCTCCGCCACCGCCTTGGCGAACACGGTGGCGGTGCCGTACAGCGTGTCGAGGGCCTGCGGAAAGCTCGAGGTGAGCCGCCATTTGAGTTCGGGCATCGACTGCGCGACGGCGGGCGCCGCGACGGCGGAGCCGGCAGCGGCCAGTCCCGCGCCCTTCAGGAATTGACGGCGTTTCATGGTCCCCTCCGTTCGATCACTCTGCATGAGCTAACACCCAATAGGGGCGAAATGCGGCGGCGCGCCTAAGCCTCGATCACGATCTTCGGCGCCGGCCTGGCGCCGCCGCCCTTGAGCTGATCGCGCACCTTCTCGGCGATGTCGCGATAGGCCTTGGCATGCGGCCCGTCCGGCTCGGTTGCAACCACCGGCAGGCCGGCGTCGGACTTCTCCCGGATCACCGGATGCAGCGGTACCTCGCCGAGGAACGGCACGCCGAGCCGCTCGGCCTCCGCGCGCGCGCCGCCATGGCCGAAAATGTCCGACTGCGTGCCGCAGTTCGGGCAGATGAAGGTCGACATGTTCTCGACGATGCCGAGGATCGGCACGTTGACGCGCCGGAACATCGCGATGCCGCGGCGCGCGTCGATCAGTGCGAGATCCTGCGGGGTCGAGACGATGACGGCGCCCTTGAGCGGCACCTGCTGCGCCATGGTGAGCTGGGCGTCGCCGGTGCCGGGCGGCATGTCCACCACCATGACGTCGAGCGCGCCCCACTCAACCTCGCGCAGCATCTGCGTGAGCGCCGAGATCACCATCGGCCCGCGCCAGATCATCGGCGTCTCCTCGTCGATCAGGAAGCCGATCGACATCACCGTCAGCCCATAGCGCGAAATCGGCTTCAGCCGGGTGCCGCCGAGCGTCTGCGGGCGCTCCTTGATGGCCAGGAGCTTGGGCAGCGAGGGGCCGTAGATATCGGCGTCGAGGATGCCGGTCTTGAGCCCCAGCGCCGACAGGCCGAGCGCCAGATTCACGGCAGTGGTCGACTTGCCGACGCCGCCCTTGCCGGAGGCGACCGCGATGATCGCCTCGACGCCCGGCACACCGGCCTGAGCCGTACCGCCTTGCGCAGCGCGCGGCGCGGCGCCCGACCGTGTGGGCGCCGCACCGGCTTTGCGCTCCGCAGTCAATGCGACCAGCGCCGAGGTCACCCCCGGTAGCGCGCGCACCGCCTGCTCGGCGCGCTGGCGCACCGGTTCCCAGGCCTTCACCTGATCCGCATCGACGGTGAGCGAGAAGAACACCTTGCCGTCGGTCACCACCACGTCGGAGAGCACGTCGGACCTGGTGAGCGGCGTCCCGTCGGGGGACGGCACCTTGGCAAGGCTGTCGAGCACCTGATCCTTGGTCGCCACGCTGTTTGTTCCCTATCGCCTGCGGGCGCCACCATACGTACGGGGGCGATGCGGTCAATCGCGGCGACGATGCAATCCTCTTTCCACAACAGGGGGAAGGCCATAGGATCGGGCGCCAATCAAGGCAGCCCGGATGTATCGTTCGAATGCGACGTGAGTTGTCAGAGCTGGGCGCTGTTCCGCCGGTACCGGGCCTGGCTTTCGGGGTCGACCCTTTCCGGGCGGAACTCTACAGCCTGCGCCAGGCCAGAATTCACGAAATCGCCCGAGACATCCAGGACATGGCGGCGCACGCCGAGTCCGGCGGCCGGCGGCTCTCGGTGCTCGAGATCGGCGTCGAATACGGACTCCTTAAAAAGCACCTGGATGTCTGGCCGGCCGCGCGCAATGTCGACTTCTACGGTGCCGATATCAACCGCGATACAGCCAACACTGTGCGGGACTGGGCCGGGTTCTGGATCGGCGATTTGTGCGACGGTTATCCGGACATCCCCAGTCAATCGTTCGACGTCATCGTTTGCGATCAGGTGCTGGAGCACCTGACCACGCTCGACAAGGCCCTGCATACGCTTGAGCGCCTGCTGCGCCCGGGAGGCATACTGTGCGTCGGCGTCCCGATATTCCCGCACGGCTTCCATCTGCTGCGCGGGCCGCTTGTTGCGCTGGCCGACCGGCTGCACCCGAAGCCGCGCGGTCATGTGCAGACGTTCTCGCACCGCAGCTTCCGGCAGCTCATCCGCACCTGCACGACGCTGGAGATCCTGAGCAGCCGCGGATTCCGGATCGTGTCCGGCGGAATTCTGCGCCCGCTGGAAAACTACCGGGCGTGGTGGCGCTTCAACCGCTGGCTCGGGCGCCGCGTTCCGGGATTGTGCATCGAGGTGCAGATCATCGCGCGCCGTTCGACCGCGGGTGCATCGCCCGACCGGCTGTCGGCGGCCGCGTCCTGGCCGCCGGGACATTGAGATCGGCTCATCATAACCACGGAACGCGCTGCGGCCGTCGGCGGGCCGGCACCCGGCATGGAGGACAGCAATGGCAAAGGTGGCGTTTATCGGGCTTGGCGTGATGGGCTACCCCATGGCCGGGCACCTCAAGACCAAAGGCGGTCACGACCTGACCGTCTACAACCGCACCGCCGCCAAGGCCGAGAGGTGGGTCGCCCAGTTCGGCGGCAAGCGCGCGGCGACGCCGAAGGAGGCGGCGGCGGGACAGGACTTCGTCATGACCTGCGTCGGCAACGACAACGACCTGCGCGAGGTGACGCTTGGTCCCGATGGTGCGTTCGCCGGCATGGCAAGGGGTGCGGTGTATGTGGATCACACCACGGCCTCGGCGGAGATCGCGCGCGAGCTGCATGCAGCGGCGACAACGCGCGGTTTCGAGGCGATCGACGCGCCGGTGTCGGGCGGTCAGGCCGGCGCGGAGAATGGAATACTGACGGTGATGTGCGGGGGAGATGCCGGGCCCTACTCGCGCGCGGAGCCGGTGATCGCGGCCTACGCGCGGATGTGCAAACTGCTCGGGCCCGCGGGCGCGGGCCAGCTCACCAAGATGGTGAACCAGATTTGCATTGCAGGGCTGGTGCAGGGGCTGGCGGAAGGAATTCACTTCGCCAAGAAGGCGGGGCTGGATGTCGAGGCGGTGATCGCCACCATCTCCAAGGGAGCGGCGCAGTCGTGGCAGATGGAGAACCGCTACAAGACCATGAATGAAGGCAAGTTCGACTTCGGCTTCGCGGTCGACTGGATGCGCAAGGACATGGCGATCTGCCTCGGCGAGGCGCGCAAGAACGGCGCCAACCTGCCGGTGACCGCACTGGTCGACCAGTTCTATTCGGAAGTGCAGAAGATGGGCGGCCGTCGCTGGGATACGTCGAGCCTGATCGCCCGGCTGGAACGGTGACGGCGCAATGCTCGCGCGGATGCGCAACATTGTCGGCAATCTCTTGGGCAACGCCAGGGGGAGCTCCGCACGCACCGGCCTGAACGTGGCGTTCGATTTTCTCAAGCGCACGCCGCTGCGGGACAATCTGAAGGACGCGGACAACCTGTATCTGGCCGTGGTCGGGACTGCCGCTGCGCTACGAAAGCACCCTGCACCGATCCCCCTGACATCCGGCCTGTGCCAGCAGGCCCATTTCATGCTCGATGAATACCGCTACTGGTCCGCGGCCATTCACGAGGCGCCCCGCTTCCACCGCAAGCAATGGGAGTTCTTCTTCATCGCCCAGGCGCTGTTCGAACGGGGGATGCTGGAACCCGGACGGCAGGGCCTCGGATTCGCCGTCGGCGCCGAGCCGCTCCCTGCACTCTTCGCCAGCCGCAGCGTCACCGTGGTTGCGAGCGACCAGGACACCGATTCGGCCGTCGCATCGAGCTGGACGACTGCCGAACACTGTTCGGAACGAGCGCTGCTCAACGTGCGCGGCATTTGCGAGGCTGGCGCCTTCGATCGCCTGGTCGGCTTTCGGGAGATCGACATGCGGTCGATCCCGCCGGACCTGGACGGCCGATTCGACTTCTGCTGGTCGGCCTGCGCGCTCGAGCATCTCGGATCGCTCGACGCGGGCATCCGCTTCATCGATGAAGCGATGCGCGTATTGAAGCCTGGCGGCATCGCCGTCCACACGACCGAATTCAACCTGTCGTCCAACGACGAGACGCTCGAAAACGACAACACGTGCATCTATCGCAGACGCGACATCGAGCGGGCGGTCGCGTTGCTTGGCGGCAAAGGTTACCAGGTCGAGCCGATCGACTGGTCGATGGGCGGAGGGTTCATCCAGCGGCTGGTCGACCTGCCGCCCTACACCCACGATCCGCACATTCGCCTGCAAGTCCTGGGCTACGACTGCACGTCGTTCGGGATCATCGTGCGAAAATCGGGTTGATCCTCTGCCAATGGTTCAGCGCGACTAGACGTCCACGCTCATTCCATCTTCGGCGATTTCAAGCCCGGCCGCCCGCGCCTCCTCCACCTTCGCCAGCATCGACGGATTCATGTGCGTGAGCATGATCCGCTTTGCGCGCAGGCTCGGCAGCTTCGGCCGCAGGACCTCCCAGCTCAGGTGACCCTTGAGCGCACCCGCATAGCCGAAGCACTCGCAAACGAAAAGATCGGCGCCGTCCGCGATGGGAATCAGCGCATCGGTCCAGGCGGTGTCGCCGGAATAGGCGAACAGCTTTTCGCCGTCGGAGATGCGCAGCGCCGTCGAGGGCGCGCCGGACTGGTGCACGACCTCGGCAGTCGTCACCATGTGCCCGAGGATATCGGTCGGACGCCCGACCGGGACTTCCACGATCTCGAACGGGAAGCGCCACTTGTTGCCGAGCGCACCGGGGAAGAACACCTCCAGCGCCGCCTCGATCCGCGCTCGCGAACCGGGCGGCCCGGCAATGGTGAGCGGACGCTCGCGCCGCGTCACCAGTTGCGCGTCGAGCAACAGAAACGGCAGCGCGCCGAAATGATCGCCGTGCAGATGCGACAGGATGATCGCATCCACATGGCCGTGGTCGAGCCCGCGCGCCTTCAGCGCCACCGGCGAGGACGCGCCGCAATCGACCAGCAGCACGGCCTTTGCTGTCTCCAGCCAGAAGCAGGTGTTGAAGCGGCCGCCGGAGCCGAAGGCGTCACCGGAGCCGACGATGGTCAGCCGCATGTCAGGCGCCCGCGCTCGGCCGCGCCGAAACTTCGGCGTGCCAGCGGCGCACATTGGCGCAACCGTCCGGCACGGAAAGCTTCGCGGGCTTCATGAAATCGACGGCAATCATGCCGGTGATATCGGCGACGCTGTAATGGTCGCCGGCGGCGTATCTGCTCTGCGCAAGCTGCCGGTCGAAAATGCCGAGGAAGTCCGCGATGCGCGGCTTGTTGGCCTCCGCCCAGGCCGGGACCTGCGGGACCTCCATCTTGGCCATGGCCGGGTGCGAGTTGCGGAACACGTGCGAAACCGGAAACAGCAGGTGCAGTTCGAGCCGCCGGTTCCACATCTCGATCTGTGCCATTTCGAGCGCGCCGCGCCCGAACAGCGGCGGTTCCGGGTGCAGCGCCTCGAAATAGCGGCAGATCGCGATCGATTCCGTGAGGATGGTGCCGTCGTCCAATTGCAGCACCGGCACCCGCTGGACCGGATTGATGGCCGTGAAGCCTTCGGATTTCTGCGCCAGCGCACCGAGATCGACCTGTTCGACCGGCACCGACACGCCCTTTTCCGCCAGGAAGACGCGTACGCGGCGCGGGTTCGGTGCGCGCCCGCCGTCATACAGTTTCATCGCTCGTCCTCCTCATGCAGCCGTACATCCTTGGACGTTTGCCGGAAACCAACCATTAACCGTGGTCTTTAGCCCAATCCTAAGCGTCGTCTTAAGGTTTTTGCGGGAACTTTGCACCGGTTGTCGGGGGCGTAGCACCAACAAACATGGGCCTGAGCAGCGACCAGCGCGACCTATCGGCCGACGGGTCGTCGGCCAAGCGCCGCCGTGCGGCCGCACAGCACGTGCGCGAGGCGCGCGACCGGCTGACGTCGACCACTGGAACGCGGCCGTTCTTCGATACCGAGCTGCTGCGCCTGTTCGCCCAGAACCGGCTGTCGGCCTCGCTGGTAATCCTGCTGCTGGTGGGCGTGGTCGGCTTTCTGTCGAGCCTCTGGGTCGGCGCCATCACCGCCGGCACCTGGACCAGCGCGGTGCTGGTCATCCACGCCATCATCATCACCAAGTGCCGCCAGTTCCTGGCGGAAGCGCAGACCCTGAACGACAGCCGCGCCTGGCGCATGCGCTTCATCATGCTCGACCTGTTCTGGGGTCTTGCCTGGATGTTCATCCTGATCCACCCGGTCGGGGTCGAGGAGAACACCGGCACCTTCATGATGTTCATCATGCTCCTGGTGGTGGCGCTGTCCTCGACGCTGTCGGCGAGCGTGCCGATGGCGATGATCGCCGCGACCGCGCCGGTCACGGCCGCGGTGGCGCTCGACTTTGCATTCCGCGGGACCATCCAGGACTACATCCTGGCGATCCTCGCAGTCACCGCGCAGTGCTATTTCACGCTCCTCACCCACCGCCTCTACTCGACCCAGCTCGCCACCCTCGAAGCGCGCGCCGAGAAGGACGCCCTGATCGGCGAACTGGAGACCTCCAAGGCCATCTCCGACGAGGCGCGCCGGCGCGCGGAGGCGGCCAATGTCGCCAAGTCGCGCTTTCTCGCCCAGATGAGCCATGAGCTGCGCACGCCGCTCAATGCCATTCTCGGATTCTCCGAGGTCATGAAGACCGAGATCTTTGGTCCCCATGCGGTGCCGCAGTACAAGGATTATGCCGCCGACATCCACAATTCCGGCGTCCATCTGCTCGGCCTCATCAATGAAATCCTCGACCTGTCCCGCATCGAGGCCGGGCGCTACGAACTCAATGAAGAGGCGGTGTCGCTGGTCGCCGTGGTCAGCGAATGCTGCCACCTGCTCCAGATGCGCGCGCGCAGCCGCAGCCTTACCGTGCACGAGGTGTTCGAGACCGACATGCCCAAGCTGTGGGCGGACGAACGCGCGATCCGGCAAATCTGCCTGAACTTCCTGTCGAACGCGATCAAGTTCACCCCGCAGGGCGGAGAAATCTGGGTCAAGGCGGGCTGGACCGCGTCGGGCGGCCAGTACCTCAGCGTCAAGGACACCGGACCGGGCATCCCGGAAGAGGAGATTCCGATCGTGCTGGCGTCGTTCGGCCAGGGCTCGAACTCGATCAAGTCGGCCGAGCAGGGCGCCGGCCTCGGGCTGCCCATCGCCAAGAGCCTGATCGACCTGCACGGTGGCACGTTCTCGCTGAAATCGAAGCTGCGCATCGGCACCGAGGTGATCGTCACCTTCCCGCCCGAGCGGGTGATGGCGGCGCTCGCCCCGCTGGCCGAGCCCGCGCCCTCGATCCAGCCGCAATCGGAGGGGGTCAATCCACAGCCGGCGCCGCCGTCGGCGCTGCGCAAGAAACTGCCGTTCTTCCGGGTTTGAACGCCGACGGGCCGCCGTTGCGACCGGAAGCGATTGCGTTCCCGCCCACGATGCTTATGTTCGCGTTCTGTCCGCGGCTCCCAGAATCGATGACCTTTGCAACCCGCCCGCCGAGCATCACCAGCCCGTGCAACAAGATTTGCGCGGTCGATACGGTTTCCGGGCTCTGCATCGGCTGCGGCCGCAGCCTTGGCGAGATTGCCAACTGGCTTGGCTACAGCGACGGCGAGCGCGAGCGCATCATGGCCGAGCTGCCGCAGCGGCTGTCCTCGCTCAAGCGCGCCATTCCGGACGCCGAAGCGCAGACCTGAGGGACGAACGCCGTGCGCAGCCTCCTCTGGTTCCTGCTGGCGATAGCCCTGGTCGCGCTGCTGTTCATCTATCTCGAGCAGAACGAGATCACGGTCGCCGGCCTGGGCGGCCTCGACCTGTCGTCGCTCACCGTCAAGCTCGTCATCCTGGTCGCCGCCGGCGTGGTCGCGCTTGCGCTGTTCCGCGAGCGGTTCTCGCAGGCGCTCAAATCGGTGCTGATCTGGATCGTCATCGCGCTGGCGCTCGCGGTCGGCTACACCTACCGCTTCGAGGCGCGCGAGATCGCCGACCGCGTGATGGCGGAATTCGTGCCGGGCCATGCGGCCACGGTCCGGGGCGGACGCACCGTGGAAGTGTCGCGCGGACAGGGCGGCAATTTCGTCATCACGACGCAGGTCAACGGCGCGCGTCTGCCGATGATCTTCGACACCGGCGCGAGCTCGGTGGTGCTGACGCATGCCGCCGCCAAGGCGGCCGGGCTGCCGCTCGAAGTGCTGAACTATTCGGTCCCGGTCGACACCGCCAACGGACGCACCCGCGCCGCGCCGGTGACGCTGCAAAGCATCGCCGTCGGCGGCATCGTCGAGCGCGAGGTGTCGGCGCTGATCGCGCAGCCGGGGCAGTTGCGCACGAGCCTTCTTGGCATGAGCTTCCTCAACCGGCTCCAGGGCTGGGAGGTGCGCGGCGACCGGCTGGTGCTGCGCGCATATCCGTAACCCTGCCCCGTCACCACACCAGGCTGACCAGAAACCGCAGGCTCGCCGCCAGCAGGAACAGGGCCGAACGCAATTTCGAGCACGCGGCGCGACAGCACATGTGCGAGTCTTGCGCCGTACGACGCGGTGACGCTCGACACCGGCGCCATCAGCGCAAACCCGATCAGCGAAACGAAACCGATCGACAGCGGCGGCAGCAGCGCCCGGTGCGGCAGCCCGGCGAGGATGTAGCCCAGCGTGCCGGCGAGCGTGATCGGCACCACGATGCCGGCCGAGGTTGCGACCGCCTGATGGATCGGCTTGCCGTAGAGCGTCAGCACCATGGTGCAGAGCGAACCGCCGCTCACGCCAGTCAGCGAGGCCATCAGGCCTACCGCGAGGCCGTAGAGCCGCGCGAGCGGATGCCTCGGCAGGTCGTCGCCCAGCCGCCAGCGCTCCCGCCCGAACAGGAGCTTGCCGGCGATGATCGCCGCGATGACGATGAAGGCGATCTTGAATACCGGGCTCGGCGCCACGGTGGCAATCAGCGATCCGATGGCGATGCCGACGATGACGCCCGGCGTCCATTGCCGCACCACATCGGCAAGCACCGCCCCGGTCGCGCGATGGGTGAGATAGGAGCGGATATTGGTCGGCGCCATGATGGCGAGCGACGTGCCGATGCACAGTTGCATGTGCACCTGATCCGGCACGCCGAGGATGCGGAATACCTCGTAAAGCACCGGCACTGCGATCACGCCGCCGCCGACACCGAACAGTCCTGCGAGCAGCCCTGCCACGATGCCGCCCGCGAGAATGGCGGCTGCCAGGAGCGCAAGGTCGTTGAGCGGCACGCCAAGCATGCCGCTACCCTATCAGGCTCACGAGGAAACGCAGACGCCGACAGCAGGAACAGCGCAAACGCGATCTCCAGCCCGCGCTTGGGCAGCGCATGCGCGAGCCGCGCCCCGTAGGGAGCGGTGCAGCTCGACACCGGCGCCATCAGGGCGAATCCGATCAACGATACGAAGCCGAGCGAGAGCGGCGGCATCAGCGCCTGCTGCGGCAGGCCGGCAATGACGTAGCCGAGGGTGCCCGCGATCGTGATCGGCACGCCAAGGGCTGCGGAGGTCGCCACCACGTTGTGGATCGCGCGTCCGTGCAGCGTCAGGATCATGGCCGAGATCGAGCCGCCGGAGACGCCGATCAGCGAAGCGGCGAGCCCGAGCACGAAGCCGTAGGCGGACATCGCCGCCCGGCCCGGCAGCGTGCCGGCGATCCGCCAGTCGTCCCGACCGATCAGGAGCTTGGCGCCGATGACGCCGGTCACGACCACGAACGCAATCTTGAGCACGGCGCCGGGCGCGACGCCGGCGACGAACGCGCCGGCCGCGACGCCGGCCACCGAGGGCAGCCACCAGGCGCGCACGACGTCGGTCAGCACGGCGCCGTATTTCCGATGCGTCAGATAGGACCGCACATTGGTCGGCACGATGATCGCGAGCGAGGTGCCGACGCAGAGCTGCATGCGCACCTGCTCGGGCACGTCGAGCACGCGGAACACCTCGTACAGCACCGGCACGATGATCGCCCCGCCGCCGATCCCGAACAGGCCCGCGAGAATGCCGGTCACGATGCCGCCGGCCACGATGACGCCGGCCAGAAACGCCAGTTCGCCGATGGGAATCCCGACCATCAGGCCGCCAGGTCGGCGGGTGCGTTCATCACCAGCGCGAGCGCATCGGCGAGGACGGCGATCCCGGCGCCGGGCCTGACCGCCTCGGTCGCAAGATGGCGGCGGAACGCACGCGCCCCCGGCACGCCGCGGAACAGGCCGAGCATGTGGCGGGTGATGCTTGCAAGCCGCACGCCGCCGGCAAGCTCGCGCTCGATATAGGGCAGCATCGCCCGCGCGGCGGCCTTGGCGCTGTCGGCCGGCGCCGCTGCGCCGAAGATCAGCGGATCGACCGCCAGCAGCCGCCACGGCTCCTGATAGGCGGCGCGCCCCATCATCACGCCGTCGACGCGATCGAGCAGCGCCGCCGCCTGCTCGATGCTTCCGACGCCGCCATTGAGCACGACCGGCAGCGTCGGATGCGCCGCCTTGAGCCTGAACACACGCTCGTAATCGAGCGGCGGCACCTCGCGGTTCTGGCGCGGCGACAGCCCCTGGAGCCAGGCCTTGCGCGCATGCACGATCAGCGCGTCGACGCCGGCCCGTTCGACTGCGCAGGCGAACGCCTCCAGCGATTCCTCCGGATCCTGCTCGTCGATGCCGATGCGGCACTTCACCGTGACCGGCACCTTGACCGTAGCCTTCATCGCCGCGACGCAGTCGCCGACCAGCGCCGGCTCCGCCATCAGGCAGGCGCCGAAACGGCCGTCCTGCACGCGGTCGGACGGGCAGCCGACATTAAGATTGATCTCGTCGTAGCCGAAATCCGCGCCGATCGCCGCGCATTGCGCCAGCGCCTTCGGTTGCGCGCCGCCGAGCTGGAGCGCGACCGGATGTTCCGCCGGGTCATAAGCGAGCAGCCGCGCCCGCGGGCCGTGGATCACCGCGCCGGTGGTGATCATCTCGGTATAGATGAGCGCGCGCCGCGTGAGTCGGCGATGGAAGAACCGGCAGTGCCGGTCGGTCCAGTCCATCATCGGGGCGATGGAGAAGGGATTGTGCTGGTATCTCAAGCCGTTAGTCCGTCGCCGCAAGCCCCTGCCGCAAGTCGGCCCCTGCCCTAACAGAAATCGCTTCGGATTCACATCCCGCGCGTCAGATCACCGCAAGCGACCGCAGGACGATGATGACGATCATCGCCGGCGCGAGATAGCGTACCGAGATGCGCCAGAGGCGAGCGAGCCGATGTCGCCGCAATCCGACGGCTGCGACCGCATGCGCCTCCCGCCAATGCCAACCAACAAACAGCGCGACGGCCAGACCGCTCAAGGGCAGCAGGATGTTGGAGGCCAGGAAATCGACCGAGTCGAGGATCGGCCGGCCGGCAATCCGCAGTCCCGCCCAGACCCCGAAACCGAGCGCGCTCGGCACCCCCAGGATGAAGGCGGCCGCAGCAACCACCAAGGTCGCGCGGGACCGCACCAGACCCCAGCGTTCCATGACATAGGCAACGGGGATTTCGAGCATCGCGACCGACGAGGTGACGGCCGCCACCACGAGCAGCGCAAAGAACGCGACGCCGGTCGCCCGGCCGCCCGTCATCTGCGCAAAGATCTCCGGCAGCGTGACGAAGGCGAGCCCGGGCCCCTGCGCAGGATCCATGCCGAAGCTGAAGACAGCGGGAAAGATGATTGCAGCCGCCAGAACGGCAAACAGCGTGTCGCCGACCACCACCACCACGGCGGCCTGGGGCAGTGAATAGTGCTGCGGGATATAGCTGCCGTAGGTCACCAGCACGCCCATCGCCAGGCCCAGCGAAAAGAAGGTCTGCCCGAGCGCCGCCAGATAGACGTTCGGCTGCGCGAGCACGGACCAATCCGGCGCGAACAGGAAGGCGAGTCCCCTTCCCGCATGGGGCAGCATGAGGCTGTGCGCCGCCAGCACGACGATCAGGATGCCGAGTGCCGGCATGAGATACTTGCTCGCACGCTCGATACCGCGCTCCACACCGCCGAGCACGATCACCGCGGTCGCAACCATCACCAAGGCCTGCCAGAAGACCGGACCGACCGAGGTCGCGGTGAAGGCGCGAAAATACTCCGCAGCACCTCCCTGCCGCGGCGCGTCGCCAAGGCCAAAGGCCACGAAGTACTTGACTGCCCAGCCGGCAATCACGGCGTAGTAGGTCAGAACAATGAACGAGACGGCCACGCCCAACATGCCGGACTGCCGCCATGCCCGGTTGCGTCCCAGCGCGACAAAGGCGGACGCCGCCTCGCGCCCAACGCTCCGGCCGACGGCAAGCTCCGCGAGCAAGAGCGGCAAGCCGACGCAAAGCACCATCGCGAGATAGACAACCAGAAACGCACCGCCGCCATTCTCGCCGACGACAAACGAAAACCGCCAGATGTTTCCAAGTCCGATCGCCGCACCCAGAATCGACAGGATGAAACCGCCGCGGGTCTGCCACTGTGCGCGTGTTGCTGCCGCCGTGATCGTCATGATGGTCCGTCGCCTCGCGCGAAGCAACGCGGACTTTCGACCAGCCGCATTGATCTCGGTCAAGAAGCGGCTCGACTTCTCGCGTGCGCCGCCTGACACTGGTAGGCACTGGAGCCACGCATCTCGAACGAAGGGCCGATGTCGCCTGCCAATCTCGACCTCAAGCAGCGCGTCGCGCTGACCTCGATCCTGGCCTCGGGCGGGCTGACGATCGCCAAGGGCGTGGTCGGGCTCGCCACCGGATCGCTCGCGATCCTGTCGGAGGCCGCGCACTCGCTGCTCGACCTTGCCGCCACCGTGATGACCTATTTTGCGGTGCGCGCGTCCGGCAAGCCTGCCGACGAGGAGCACCATTACGGCCACGGCAAGGTGGAGAGCCTCACCGCGCTGGCGGAAACGGCGCTGCTGTTTCTCCTGTCCGGCATCGTGATCTGGGAGGCCGCGCACCGGCTGTTCGGCGGCGCGCACCACGCCGTCGAGGCGACGGTCTGGGCGTTCGCCGTGATCGCGGTCTCCATCGTGATCGATTTCTTCCGCGCGCGGCTGCTTTATCGCGTCGCCGCCGAAACGTCGAGCGAGGCGCTGGAAGCCGACGCGCTGCATTTCGGCTCCGACCTGTGGTCGTCGATCGCGGTGCTGATCGGGCTCGGCGCCGTGGCGCTCGGATACCCGTGGGCGGATTCCGCGGCGGCGGTCATCGTCGCCGTCTTCATCGGCATTGCCGGCTGGCGGCTCGCCCGCCGCACGATCGAGACGCTCACCGACACCGCTCCGGCCGGCACTGCCGACCGGATTCGCTCGATTGCCGCGCGGATCGCGGGCGTGGTGGCGGTCGACCGGGTGCGGGTGCGGCCCGCGGGCGACGTGCTGTTCGTCGACCTCGACCTTGCGGTCAGCCGCACGCTGCCGCTCGACCGCGTCGCCGCGATCAAGACGCGGGTCGAGGCCGCCGTGCGCGGCGAATTCCCCAAGGCCGAGGTGACCGTCAACACCGCGCCGCGCGCGCTGGACGACGAGACCGTGCTGGAGCGCGTCATGGTGATTGCGCGCAACCGCGCGCTCGCCGTCCATCACGTGACCGTCCACGCCATCGGCGACCGGCTTTCGGTCTCGCTCGACCTCGAGGTCGACGGCTCGCTGTCGCTGGCACAGGCGCATGCGATCGCGGACCGCCTGGAGGAGGCGCTGCGCGAGGAACTCGGCCCCGAGGTCGAGGTGGAGACCCATATCGAGCCGTTGCAGCTGGACGATGCCACCGGCCGCGATGCGCCGGACGATCGCATCGCCGCGGTCCGCGCCGAGCTCGCCCGGCTCGCCGCCCGGGACGGGCAGGTGCGCGACGTGCACGCGGTGCGCGTGCGCGAGACCGCCGACGGCGAGATCGTCAATTTCCACTGCTTCGTCGATCCGTCGCTGACGGTGGCCGACGCGCACGACCGGGTGGACGGCGTCGAGCGCGCGCTGAAACTGACGTTCCCCGCCATCAAGCGGGTGATCGGTCATGCCGAGCCGCAGCGCTAGACGTCAACCCTTGCGATACGACAATCCGGTTTCGATGATGTGGTCCGCGACCGCCCGCAGTGTCAGATGCGTCCGGACGTGCTCGCGGGCGGCCAGCGCCATCCGCTTCAGCCGCTCCTTGTCGGCGAGCGCGGCTTCGATGGCGCGCGACAACCCGTCGCCCTCGATGTCGTATTGGATCAGGTGCCGGTCCTGAATGAGCGGACGATAGCGTTCGATGGTCGGGGGATTGACCACCGGCACGGTGAGGCACTGCGCCGCCTCGGAGGTGCGATAGCAATCCCAGCCGAGGCCGGACGGCGACCAGGCCAGCCAGGCGCGCGACATCCGGCGATAGAACTCCCGTCGCGGCAGCGGCGTATCCGGGATGTCGACGCGGATGCCCTTGGCGGCCAGCGCCCGGATCGCCCCGATCCCGGTCCGCCGGACCCATGAGCTTGTCGCGGTGTTGCCGCTGAAGAACACGTCGGCGGTCTTCTCCGGGAATTCGCCGTCCCACAGCGCGGCGGAATCGATCCGCTGCATCGGCAGCGATATCGGACGCAACTTTTCGAGCCGCGCCTGCCAGCGCGGGTTGGAGCGGATGCGCAGCGTGGGCAACGCGGGGTGCGCGGAGCCCGCCAGCACCTGCCAGCGGTCGACCGGCAGCTCCCGCTTGAACACTGCATCCGCCTTGTCGAGCAGGAAGAAGGCCGCGCGCCGGATTGCGAAATGGTCATGCAGGTCGACCGCCACCAGCGGTACCGGACACCGCACGGAGCGCAGCCACGACACGCCGAAGACGCGCGTCAGCGCGCGCCAGGGGTGCAGCGGCTCGCCCAGCAACGCGCGGAAGCCATAGCGTGGATGCCACGGCGAGTAGAGCGGCGTGGAAACGACGATGAGGTCGTAACGGCCGGCCCGCGCATCGCGCATGCAACGCGCAAAATTGGCCGGTGTGCAATCGATGTAATCCGAGCGGGTAAACGCAACCGGCGGGTCGTGCTCGACCCAGTACCAAAGCGGCCGGCTACCGGTCCACAATAGCGTGGTGCGGTCGGGATAGGCTTGCTTGATGTAGGCCAGTTCGCCGATTTCAAGAACTCGGGCTTCCGAGGCCGGCACCAGAATCCCCCGCGTTGCGCCGGTCCACGGCCCCTTTGAAGCGGAACGCGACCGGGATGAATGCAGGGACTAGCCGGAGTCCCGCCGGCATACAACCGGAAAACGGGCGCCTATTTGTTGGCCTTCTTGGCGCCGATGCCCGCGTCCCGCAGGATCTTGCCGTAGCGCGCCGCCTCCGAGGCGATCAGCTTGTCGAATTCGGCGGGCGACTGCGTCGCGATCACCAGTCCCTGATTGTCGATGGCCTTTACCACGTCCGGCAGCTTCAGCACGGCAGCGATGTCGGCGGAGACCTTGTTGCGGATCGCCGCGGGCGTCCCGGCCGGCGCCATCACGCCGAACCAGGAATTGTAGACGTAATCGGGCAGTCCGGACTCCCTGGCCGTCGGGATGTCGGGGAAGCGCGGCACCCGGCGCTCGCCGCTCACCGCCAGCACCTTGATCTTCTTGGTCGTGATCATCGCGGGCGAATAGGTGGGGCTCGCAAAATAGAGCTGCGTGTCGTTGCGCATGATGCTGTTCATTGCGTCGGGCGTGCCCTTGTACGGGATGTGCAGCATGTCCACCTTGGCCACCTGCTTGAAGATCTCGCCGGCGAGATAGGACGTGCTCGCGGTCCCGGCCGATCCGAAATTGAGCTTGCCCGGATTCTTCTGCGCGAGCGCGATGAACTCCTTGAGATTGTTGGCCGGCAACGCGGGCGGAACAACCAGCGATGCCGGGATCGCCGACACTTGCGTGATGCCGGCGAAGTCCTTGACCGGGTCGAACGGCGCCGCCGGGCTGATCACGTTGGCGACCGGGTGGCCGCTCGACGTGAGCATCAGGGTATGGCCGTCGGGCGCCGCCTTCGCGACGCTCGCGGTGCCGGCGATGCCGGGCCGGTTCTCGACGATCACCTGCTGCATCCACATTGCCGACAGCTTGTCGGCGATGATGCGCGCCTGCGCGTCGGTGTTGCTGCCGGCGCCGAACGGCACGACGATGCGCACCGCCTGCGCGGGATATTGCTGCGCGTCCGCCGGCTGCGCCAGCGCGGCCAGCACCGCGGCCGCGCCGATAACGTGAAACCTCATGACGATACCTCCCGGCCCATTCACTGCGCGCGCCGGCCTTGTGGCGGCCGGTCGCGCACCCCTCACGCGACTATTTCGGCGCCACACCGGCCGCCGCCATCACTTTGCCGTAGCGCACGGTGTCGCGCGCAATGATGGCGTCGAATTCCGCCGGCGTGTTGGGCGCAGGGATGTTGCCCACCTTCAGCATCTGATCGATCACGTCCTTCATCTTCAACACCGTCGCGATGTCCTGCGAGACCTTGTTCCGGATCGCCATGGGCGTACCGGCCGGCGCCATGACGCCGAACCACGACTCATACTGGTAATTCGGCAGCGCAGCCTCCGCCACGGTCGGGACGTCCGGGAGCTGCGGCACGCGCTTGGCGGAATTGACTGCAAGCGCCCGGACCTTGCCGGCCTTGCTCTGCGCCTGTGCGGCCGAGACCGGCGCGAACCAGAACTGCACGTCGCCGCGGATCACCGCCGTCAAAGCTTCCGGCACGCCCTTGAACGGGACGTGGACCATGTTGATCTTGGCTTCCTGGCGCATCACTTCGGCGGCCAGGAAGGTGGTGCTGGCGACGCCCGCCGAGCCGAAATTGAGCTTGCCCGGGTTCTTGCGGGCCTCCTCGATGAAGTCCTTCAGCGTCTTGACCGGCAAGCTCGCAGGAACGATCGCCACCACCGGCGCCGACGCCACGATGCTGATACCCGCAAAGTCCTTCACCGGGTCGAACGGCACGGCCTTGTTGATCGCGCGCGCGATGGTGTGGCCGTTCGAGGTCAGCATCAGCGTGTGACCGTCCTTCGCAGCATTTGCGACCCCCGCCGTTCCCGGCAGGCCCGGCCGGTTCTCGACGATGACCTGCTGCTTCCACATGGTGGACAGCTTGTCGGCCAGGATGCGAGCCAACCCGTCGGTGATGCTGCCGGCGGAGAACGGCACCACGATCCTGACGGTCTGGGTCGGGTAGTTCTGCGCGACGGTGGTGCCGCCCATCGCCAGCACCGCCGCCAAACCAAGTCCGAAAGCTCGGATTCCGACCATGATGTTCCTCCCGATTGGCGGTTATCGCCGGTCCAAGGTGGCGGGACAGTAGAGCAAGATACCGGTGGGGGGAACACACCCAATTGCCGCATTGGCGGTCGTTATCGATTGGAAGCAACGGTGATCCAGGGACGACGGCAGGCTTGCGCCCGTGCGGATTGTGATAAGAGGAGGCCCTTCCCACGAAGCGCGGACCCTATGCGCACAGAGCAGGCCCAACCGATTCGCCTTGAGGACTACCGGCCACCGGACTGGCTGGTCGACACCGTCGACCTCGCTGTCTCGCTGCATGCGACTGCGACGCAGATACGCGCGACGCTGCGCCTGAAGCCCAATCCGGCGGCGACGGCGCCTGCCCCGCTTGTGCTCGATGGCGACGGCCTGGAGCTTGCATCGCTCAAGCTCGACGGCGAAGCGCTCGCCCCCGACCGCTTCGTCGCCACGCCTGACCGCCTCGCGATCGCGCAGCCGCCGCCGCGGCCGTTCACGCTCGAAATCGAAACCGTCGTCGATCCGTCCGCCAACACCCAGTTGATGGGCCTCTACCGCTCCAGCGGCACCTACTGCACCCAATGCGAAGCGGAAGGATTCCGCCGCATCACCTACTTCCCCGACCGCCCCGACGTGATGGCGGTCTACACCACCCGCATCGAGGCCGACAAAAACGAGTGCCCCGTTCTCCTGTCCAATGGCAACCGGGTCGCATCCGGCGACATCGCCGGGACCGCCCGGCACTTCGCGGTCTGGCACGATCCGTTTCCGAAGCCGTCCTACCTGTTCGCGCTGGTCGGCGGCCGGCTGGCCTGCGTCGAGGATACGTTCCGAACCATGTCGGGACGCGACGTGGCGCTGCGCATCTTTGTCGAGCCCGGCAAGGAGGACCGCTGCCATTGGGCGATGGATTCGCTCAAGCGCGCGATGCGCTGGGACGAAGAGCGGTTCGGCCGCGAATACGATCTCGACGTCTTCATGATCGTGGCGGTATCCGACTTCAACATGGGCGCGATGGAGAACAAGGGTCTCAACGTCTTCAACGACAAGCTCGTGCTGGCCTCGACCGAGACCGCCACCGACAGCGACTATATGGCGATCGAAGCGGTGATCGCCCACGAATACTTCCACAACTGGACCGGCAACCGCATCACCTGCCGGGACTGGTTCCAGCTCTGCCTCAAGGAGGGCCTGACCGTCTTCCGCGACCAGGAATTCCGGGCCGACCAGCGCTCGCGCCCGGTCGAACGCATCCGCGACGTGCGCGGCCTGCGCGCGCATCAGTTCGCCGAGGACGCCGGCCCGCTGGCGCACCCGGTGCGGCCGGGCGCCTATCGCGAGATCAACAATTTCTACACCGCCACCGTCTACGAGAAGGGCGCCGAGGTCGTGCGCATGCTCGCGACCCTCCTGGGCGCGCACACATTCCGCAGCGGCATGGACCTCTATTTCGCCCGCCATGACGGCGAAGCGGCGACCGTCGAGCAGTTCGTGCAGTGCTTTGCGGATGCGGCCGGCCTCGACCTCGCGCAATTCATGCGCTGGTATTCGCAGGCCGGCACGCCCGAGGTCGTGGTGTCGGGAAGCTACGACGCACGCGCGAAGACGTACCGCCTGGATGTTGCGCAGACGCTGCCGCCCACGCCCGGTCAGCCCTCGAAGGAGCCGGCGCTGATCCCGCTGGCGATCGGACTGCTTGGCCGCGACGGCCGCGACCTGCCGCTCAGGCTCGCAGGCGGGGCCGCGACCGAGCGCGGCGTCCTTGTGCTGCGTGACAGCACCGAGACCTTCGTGTTCGGGGACATTGCGGAGCCCCCGGTGCCTTCGCTCAACCGCAATTTCTCGGCGCCGGTACGGCTCACCGCCAACCTGTCGGCGGACGATCTGCGTTTTCTGGCAGCGCGCGATTCCGATCCGTTCAACCGCTGGCAGGCGATACAGACGCTGGCGACGCGCCTCCTGGTCGACAACGTGGCGGCGATCCGCGACGGCGCCGAGCCACGCCGGGACGAAGCGCTGCTCGATGCCTTGGAGGCCGTCCTTGACGACGGCGCCGTCGAGCCTGCCTTCGCGGCGCTGGCGCTGACGCCGCCGAGCGAAGCCGACCTTGCCCGCGAGATCGCGCGCGACGTCGACCCGGACGCCATCTTTGCGGCCCGTTCCGCCCTGCGCCGTGCCATCGGCGCGCGGCTGGCCGCGACATTGCACGATCGCTACGTGCGTCTCGCCGCCGTCGGTCCGTACCGGCCGGATGCCGCCGGCGCCGGACGCCGTGCCTTGCGCAATGCCTGCCTCGATCTGCTGGTCGAGGCGCGCGCGCCGGGAGCGGTCGCGCTGGCGGCGCAGCAGTATGAAAACGCCGACAACATGACCGACCGCATGGCGGCGCTGACAGCGCTGTCGCTCCAAGATGTCCCGGAGCGCGCCGCCGCGCTCGATGATTTCTACGAAAGGTTCAAGGACAACGCGCTGGTTGTCGACAAATGGTTTTCGCTACAGGCCGGCATTCCGGAACCCGCGACACTGGCGCGCGTGCGCGCGCTGATGGCGCACCCCGCGTTCTCGCTCGGAAATCCCAACCGCGTGCGCGCGCTGCTGGCATCGTTCACGATGTCGAACCAGACTCAGTTCAACCGCGCCGACGGCGCCGGTTACGACCTGTTGGCGGAGAGCGTTCTCGCCCTCGACGCGAAGAATCCGCAGGTCGCGGCGCGCCTTCTGACCGCGCTCAAGAGCTGGCGCGTGCTCGAATCCGGCCGCCGCGCGCGTGCCGAGGCGGCGTTGCAGAGAATTGTCGCGCATACGCCGCTGTCGCGCGACGTGAGCGACATTGCGAACCGGGCGCTCGCCCAGGACTGACCGTTCCGCCGGCCAGGCCGGTCATTCGTGACCAATCTTCGTGGCGGAAAACCTGCCAAATGGTCAGCCAATCCAACCGCTTATGGAAAGGCTGTGGGTACTTAAAATTTCATTAATGACTCTCGACAAATCCTCACTTCTCGACTCCAATGGAAAGTGATTCGGGGAGATGCGGCACATCCTTCCGATCCTAGTCTGGTCTGGATGATCCGAACGGGGGCCTCGCATGGCGCGCGTCGATGCGGCGAGCGCGTCAGTCAGTAATACTGACTCCATCAAAGGTCTGGCGCAGTCGATCGCCAAGCCCGCGTATCGCCGCCTCCTCACGGCGGAGCCGGCGTTGCGGCGCGCGGTGCCGGCGCTGATCATTGCCTTCCTGGTGACCATCTGCATCGGCGCATTCGTGCAGGTGTTCGACCATCGCCGGCAGGCAATGGCGGAAGCCGTGCGCGGCATCAGCGGGACCGCCGAATTCCTCTCCGCCCGCCTCGGCCGCTCCTCCATCACCGACGATCGGCGCAAGCAATCGGAGCTCGAACATGCCGTTCCCGGCTGGGCGATGGTGCCTGGGCGGCAGATTCTGTTGACCAATGCCGACGGGGTGATCGTCGGGGCGGTGCGCGTCGCGGTCGTCGCCGGGGATGGGGTGACGGCCGCGATTGCGCGACCCGAGAAGCAACATCTCGGCCGCCGATTGCCCGACGTTCTCGGCCCCTCGCAGCCGCTCGATACCCTGGGGGCAACCGCAGGCGTCCTGGAGATCGCCCTCGCCGACAGCACCCTGGCCTATGCGACGGTGCACTGGCTGTCATCGGCGCAAGGCCAGGTCGCGGTCGTGCAGCGGCGGTCGGATGCGTTGGCGGCCTGGCGGTCCGATACCGCGCTCACCGTCACGCTGTCCGCGACCACCGGGTTCGTCGTGCTGATCCTCGGCTTCGCGTTCCACTGGCAGGCGACGCGTGCGCGGGAGGCCGACGTCATCTATGAGACGGTGCGCACGCGCATCGATACCGCGCTCAACCGCGGCCGCTGCGGTTTGTGGGACTGGGACCTGGCGCGCGGCCGCATCTTCTGGTCGCATTCGATGTTCGCGATCCTGGGGTTGAAACCGAAGGACGAGCTGTTGAGCTTCGGCGAAGTCAATGCGCTGGTGCATCCGGAGGACCTGCATCTCTATCAGCTCGCCGCACAGCTCGCCGAAGCCAAGACGTCATCGATCGATCATGCCTTCCGCATGCGCCATGCCAACGGCAACTGGGTGTGGCTGCGCGCGCGCTGCGAGCTGGTGCAGCAGCCCGGCGAAAGCGGACCGCACCTGATCGGCATCGCCGTCGACATTACCGAGCAGAAAACACTGGTGGAACGGACCGTCGAAGCCGACCTGCGCCTGCGCGACGCCATCGAGACCATCCCGGAAGCCTTCGTGCTGTGGGATGCCAACAACCGCATGGTGCTGTGCAACTCCAACTTCCTGGAGCTGCACAATCTGCCCGACGAAGCGGTCAAGGCCGGAACGCCCTACGACGAGGTCGTCGCCGCCGGGCGCAAGCCCGTGGTGCGCACCAAGGTGACCAGCGAAAGCCAGCTTCCCGGCGCGCGCACCTTCGAGGCCCAGCTCGACGACGGCCGCTGGCTGCACATTTCCGAGCGCCGCACCAAGGACGGCGGCTACGTCTCGGTCGGCACCGACATCACCAACATCAAGGCGCACGAGGAGCGGCTGATGGAGTCGGAGCAGCGCCTGATGCGGACGGTCGCGGACCTGCGTGCCTCGCAGCGCACCCTCGAACATCAGGCCGAAGAGCTCGCCGACCTGGCGGAGAAGTATTCCGAGGAGAAGACCCGCGCCGAGGAGGCCAACCAGGCCAAGTCGAGCTTCCTTGCCAACATGAGCCATGAGCTGCGCACGCCGCTCAATGCCATCATCGGCTTTTCCGAGATCATGAAGTCGGAAATGTTCGGCCCGCTCGGCGGCGAGAAGTACCGCGACTACTCCAAGGACATCCACCAGAGCGGCCAGTACCTGCTCGACGTGATCAATGACATCCTCGACATGTCCAAGATCGAGGCCGGCCGCATCCGCCTCGACCTGGTGCAGGTCCGGCTCGGCCGCTTCCTCAACGACACCATGCGCGTGGTCTCCGCCCGCGCCGACGACAAGCGGATCGAACTTGCCGCCGACATCGCCAAGGGCATCCGCGTCCTGGCCGACCAGCGGCTGCTCAAGCAGATCGTGCTCAATCTACTGTCCAATGCGGTCAAGTTCACGCCCGAGGGCGGCAGCATCAAGGTGCGGGCGCGGGCGTGTTCCGGCTGGGTGCGGATCGCCATTGTCGATTCCGGCATCGGCATCCCGCGCGAAGCGCTGGCCAAGCTCGGACGCCCGTTCGAGCAGGTCGAAAGCCAGCTCACCAAGAGCCACCAGGGCTCAGGGCTCGGGCTTGCGATCGCGAAATCGCTCACCGAACTGCATGGCGGCACGCTGCGCATCCGATCGACGCCGGGCCGCGGCACGCTGGTGCTGCTGCGGCTGCCGGTCGACGCCAATCAACCGAGGGAAACCGCGGAGATGTCTCTTGATGTCGCGGAAACCGGTGCGGTCCCCCTCGCCCCGGTCGCGGGGCGAAGCGCGAAATGAGGCGCGCACCGCGGCGCCTGCGGCGCAGCGCGGAACGCTGAGCCGTATCCAGCGGCCGCACCCCGACGACGCCGACGCCTCGCCGCATGCAGGCCGTCGCAAGTCGTTCCGGTTGCGGAGCGACTAGGCCATTCACTGCAACCGGATCTTGGCTTCGCGGATCACCCTGGCCCATTTCGCCACCTCGGTCTTGATCCAGGCGGCGAACTGATCGGGCGTCGTCCCGATCGGATCGAATCCGAGCTTGGCAAGCCGCGCCCTGACATCCGGCAGCGCCAGCGCCTTTACGATTTCCCGGTGCAACAGCTCGACCACCGGCCGCGGCGCGCCGGCCGGCAGCAGAATGCCGACGAACACGTCGGCCTGCAGATCGGACAGTCCGGCCTCCACCAGGGTCGGAACCTCCGGCAGCGTGGGCGAGCGCTTCGGACTCATCACCGCCAGCCCGCGGATCTTGCCGCCCAGGATGCTGGGCGCGGCCGTCGACAGCGCCGGAAAACTGATCGGCGTGTGGCCGCCGACGGTGGAATTCATCGCCGGCCCGCCGCCGGAGAAGGGCACGTGGATGATGTCCACGCCAGCGGCGCCCTTGAACAATTCGCCGGCCAGATGTCCCGGCGTACCGGTTCCGGCCGACGAATAGCTGAACTTGCCCGGATTGGCCTTGAGCAGCCCGATCAGTTCCTTGAGGCTGCCGGCACCGAGCGACGGATGCGCCACGATCAGGGTCGGCGTCGCGCACATCAGCGTGACCGGCGTGAAGTCCCGCAGCGGGTCGAACGGTGTCTTGGGATTGAGGGTCGGATTGATGACGAACGATGGCGCCACTGAGATCATGGTATAGCCGTCCGGCGCGGCGCGCGCCGCGGTGCCCATGCCGATATTGCCGCCGGCGCCAAGGATGTTCTCCACAAAGAACTGCTGCTTCAGGCTCTCGGACAGCTTCTGCGCGATCAGCCGGGTCGAGGTGTCGTTGGCGCCGCCCGCCCCGACCGGAACGATGACGCGCACGGCGCGGCCGGGATAGGTTTGCGCCGCGGCACCGCCGAGCCACGGCATCGACAGCGCCGAGCCGGCGGCGACTTTCAGGAACTGGCGTCGTAACAGGTTCATGGTCGTCCCTTGCCGACGTGTATGATGCTGCGCGTCATCGCGGACCGCCCAGGATCTGCGCGAAGGTTTTTCGCACATTGATCTGGGTGTCCTCAAGGAAGGCTTCCAGTGTCGCAAAATCGGGAACATCGGCGGCACGCGCCAAAAGGCCGCACAGGCCCGGCGAAGCGGTCTTCGGATCGAAGTCGCCAGGCAGGCACAGCCGCAGAATCTGCGTGAGGTTGTGATAGAGGCGGACCGCCGGCCGCAGGATTTCGGCATGCTCGGTTGCCAGCAGACCGAGCCGCCATGCCTTGTCCAGCCCGCGCACCGTCGACGTGTCGAGAATGTCCGGCGTCGCCGCAGCGTGAACGAGCTGGAGATATTGGACGATGAACTCGATGTCGATCAGGCCGCCGGCAACGTATTTCAGGTTCCAGCGGTCACGGTCGCCCTTCTCCCTGGCGATCGCCTGGCGCATCTCGGTGACATCGCCGGCGATCAGCTCGGCATCGCGGGGCGAACACAGCACGTCCCGGATCACCTGCTCGATACGCGCCGTGAACGTCGGCGAGGCCGAGACCACGCGCGCGCGGGTCAGCGCCATATGCTCCCAGGTCCAGGCTTCGGTGTCCTGGTAGCTTGAGAAACTGTCGATGCGCGTGGCCACCGGGCCGGACCGTCCCGACGGCCGCAACCGCATATCCACGTGATAGAGCACGCCGTAATTGGTCTGCGCGGTCAGCGCCGAGATCAGACGCTGGACGAGACGGGTGAAATACTGCGCGCCGTAGAGCGGGCGCCTGCCGTCGGATTCCGGATGGTCCGGATCGAAATCGTAGATCACGATGAGGTCGAGGTCGGAGGTCGCCGTCATCTCCCGACCGCCGAGTTTGCCCAGCGCGAGAATCGCCGTCTCCTGACCCTCGATGCGGCCGTGCAGCGCGACGAATTCCTTCTCCACGGCGCGATGCAGGGAACGGATCAGCATGTCGGCCAGCCGCGCATAGGCCTCGCCGGCCTGCTCGGCCGAAACGGTTCCGGAAAGAATCCGCGTGCCGATGAGAAACATCTGTTCCTGCGCAAAGATGCGGATACGGTCGAGGAAGTCCTCGTAGCTGCCCGCCTGTTCGAGCGACCGGTCGAGCACCGCGACGAGCTCCGCTTCCTCCGGCAGCGCGCCGAAAAAGCTCGGATCGATCACGGCGTCCACGATGTCGGGCGCATGCGCGAGACTGTCGGCAAGCCGCGGCGCGATGCCCAGCACCATCGCGATCAGTTCAACCAGGTCGGGATTCTGTCGCAGCAGCGAGAACAGCCGGCCGGCCCCGTGCAGGCCGGTCAGGAAGCGGTCGAAGGCCAGCAGCGCCGCATCGGAATTGGCCGAACGTGCGAAGTGCGTGAGCAGGAGCGGCACCAGTTCGGCAAGCTGGCTGCGGGCGTGTTCGCCGCGCAGGGAGCGGTAGCTGCCGGCCAGCCATTGTCGCACGCGTGCGGATGCTTCGAGTGGCTGCTTGAAACCCATCGCCGTGAGCTTGTCGAGCGTTTCGCGGTCATCTGTTTCGACAGGAAATGCAAGCGCGCGGGCGCGCGCCTCGGCCGCCGGCGCGCTCTCGAACAGCGTTGCATAGTGTCGCTGCACGTTGCGCAGATGCGCGAGCAGCGCCTCGGCAAAACTGTCGCGGTCGACATATCCGAAGAAGCGGGCGAACCGCTCCAGCCCTTCGCGGTCGCCCGGCAGCGTGTGGGTCTGCTCGTCCGCGACCATCTGCAACCGATGCTCAAGCGTCCGTAGGAACTGATAGGCCGCGCCGAGCTGGTCGCGCGCTTCCGCGCCGATCCAGCCGCCCTCGGCCAGCACCGAGAGCATGGCCAGCGTCTCGCGGCCGCGCAGCTCCGGGTGGCGGCCGCCGGCGATGAGCTGCTGGGTCTGGACGAAGAACTCGATCTCGCGGATGCCGCCGCGGCCGAGCTTGACGTTGTGGCCTTCGACCGCAATCTCGCCATGGCCGCGATAGGCGTGGATCTGCCGCTTCATGCTGTGGATGTCGGCGACCGCGGCGAAATCGAGATATTTTCGCCAGATGAACGGCGACAGCTCGCGCAGGAGCCTGTCGCCAGCGGGCAGGTCGCCGGCGCAGGGGCGCGCCTTGATCAGGGCGGCGCGCTCCCAGTTCCGCCCGACGCTCTCGTAGTAGTCGAGCGCCGCGGCGGTCGAGACCGCGATCTGGGTCGAGCCTGGGTCGGGGCGCAGCCGCAGGTCGGTGCGGAAGACATAGCCGTCGACGGTGCGCTCCTGGAGAAGCTTTACCAGGCCGCGCGTCAGCCGCACATAGAACGGTGCCGGCTCGCTGCCGGCTGCGAGTGCGGGGGCGGCCTTATCGTAGAAGACGATCAGGTCGATATCGCTCGAATAGTTGAGCTCGCCGGCGCCCATCTTGCCCATGGCCAGCACGATGTAGCCGGTGCCGGCTTCCGGCTCCGACGCCCGCGCTGGGCGCAACTTGCCGTCGCGCGCGGCCTGTTCGAACAGGTGCCGCACCGCGGCGCGCACTGCGGCATCCGCCAGCTCGGTGAGGGCGGCGGTGACGCGCATCACCGGCCACACGCCGCCGATATCCGCGAGCGCGATCAGGAGCGACGCATCCGCCTTCATCCGGCGCAGCAGCGCCATGACGTAGGCCTCGTCCAGCGTCGACGACAGCGAATCCGACGCATCGGCAAGAATGGCGTCGAAGGATCGATCGGGATCGGATTCGAGCAGGCGCACGAGCCGCGCCGGGTCGGCGCGCACGAGTTCCCACAGATGGGGCGAGCCGTCGGCAACACCAAGCAGCAGCGCGTGGACCTGCGGACGGCCGGCCAGCAGCCGGCGCAGATTGCGATCCTGTCCGCTCAGGCCTGCCAACCAATCGTCAAGGCGCTTGTGCGCCTCCTGCGGCTCAGAAAGCACCGGCGCGGTCACAATGCGCTGCGCAAGTGTGCGCCCGGCTGGGTCCGTTGTCGCGACGACGGTCATCGGCCTTTCATAGCGTATCCGGACGGACGTCCGAAGCGCGAGCCGACGGATGGAATGAGGCGCAGCCGCCGACCCTTACGGCGCCTGCGCCGCGGGCTCGCGGATCGCCGGCGGGCTCGCGGCCGGCAGTTCCGCACGCGGGAACGCCAGCACCGTGCGCAGGCCGGGCTGGTTGTCCTCCAGCCGCAGTTCGCCGCCGTGCAGCCGGGCGACGGCATTGGCAAGGCTCAGGCCCAGGCCCGAGCCCGGCAACGAGCGGCTCTGCTCAAGCCGCACGAAGCGTTCGACTGCCCGGCCGCGCTCGCCCTCCGGAATACCGGGACCGGAATCGGCCACGGTCAGCAGAATGCGATCGCCCTCTCCCGCCGCCCGCACCACGATCTCCGGCTGCTCGCCGTTGGCCGGCGCCCCGGGTGCCAGCGGCGTGCTGGTCGGCGCCGCATACTTGATGGCGTTGTCGACCAGGTTGGCGAGCGCCTGGCTGACCAGCTCGCGGTTGCCGCGCATCGGCGCGGCCTCGGACGCCTCCACCTTGAGCGTGAGACCCTTGTCGTCGGCGAGCGGCTCGTACAATTCGCCGACCCCGCGTGCAATCTCGGCAGCATCGAACTCGATCATGCCGTCGCGTGCCTGGCCGGATTCGGCCCGCGCAATCATCAGGAGCGCGTTGAAGGTTCGAATCAGCGCGTCGGATTCCTCGATGATGCGTTCCAGCGCCGCCCGGTATTGCGATTCGTCCTCGGCCGTCCGCAGCGCCTCCTCGGCGCGGTTGCGCAGCCGGGTCAGCGGGGTCTTGAGATCGTGAGCGATGTTGTCGGTGACGTCCTTCAGTCCCAGCATCAGCGCCTCGATGCGTTCGAGCATGGCGTTGAGGTTGCTGGCGAGGCGATCGAGTTCGTCGTTCGAGCCTGCGACCGGCAGCCGGCCCGACAGGTCGCCGCTCATGATCCGCTGGGTGGTGCCGGTCATGGCGTCGACGCGCTTGAGCACGCGGCGGGTGACGACGAAGCCGCCGGCGATCCCGAGCACCACAACCAGCGCGATCGACCAGCGCCCGGCGCTGATGATGATGTCGTGCAGCCGCTCGCGCTCTTCGAGGTCGCGGCCGACCAGCAGCCGGAAGCCGCCGGGAAGCTGGATCACCCGCACCAGCGCGCGGTGCTCGGCAGTGTCCTGCTCCTCGATCCGCCGATAGGCGGTCTCGGTCCAGCCCGATTTGTCGAGGATGCCGGTGGTAAGAGAGCCGATATTGCCGGTGACGCCTTCGCCGGCTGCGGTGGTGAGGAGGTAGAGGCTCGAGCCCGGCCGGCTGCCGCGATCATCGATGGTGAAGATCAGGCGGCGGATGCCGCCCTGCTGGTAGACGTCGGTCAGCCCGCGGATTTCGGCGTCGATGGTGGCGACGATCTGCTCGGTCACGAGGCGGCGCGTGTTCCAGGCGAAATAAGCCAGCAGGAACGCGGCAAAGATCGCGAAGACGGTCAGGTACACCAGCGTCAGCTTGAACGTCGTCGTGCGGAAGAGCTTACCGAGCGCCGTCATGCGTCACCCTTCGCCACGGCGACAACATGCCAGAGATTCGCGGTCGCGTCCCGCCGGTCGGCGTCACCTGCCGTCCCGGATCATATAGCCTGCGCCGCGCACCGTGTGCAGCAATTGCTGGGCATATCCCTTGTCGATCTTGGAGCGCAACCGGGAAATGTGCACGTCGATGACGTTGGTCTGCGGGTCGAAATGATAGTCCCACACGTTCTCCAGCAGCATCGTGCGCGTCACCACTTGGCCGGCATGCTTCATCAGGTATTCGAGCAGCCGGAACTCGCGCGGCTGCAGCACGATCTCCTCGTCCGCGCGCCTGACCTGGTGCGACAGGCGGTCGAGTTCCAGGTCGGCGACCCGGTAGACCATCTCCTCGCGGCCGCCGCGGCGGCGCGCCAGCACTTCGGTGCGTGCCAGCAGCTCGGAGAACGAATAGGGCTTGGGCAGGTAGTCGTCGCCGCCGGCGCGCAGGCCTTTGACGCGGTCGTCGACCTGCGCGAGCGCCGACAGGATGAGCGCCGGCGTGTCGTTGCCTTTGCTGCGCAGCGCGCCGATGACGGTGAGGCCGTCGAGCTTCGGCAGCATGCGATCGACGATCAGAACGTCGTATTGCCCGTCGAGCGCGTGGGCAAGGCCCTCCTCGCCGTCGGTCGCGAGTTCGGCGACATGTCCGACCTCGCGGAAGGCCTTGACCAGGTAGTCGGCCGCGTCGCGGTCGTCTTCGATGATCAGGAGGCGCATAACAACCTCGCTGTCGCGGTTCTTGCGGAGTGCCCTCGACGAGGGCGCGGATTGCGTTGAGATCGTCACGGCGACCGTACCTAAAACGCGCTCCGTTGCAAGTTGCCGGAGCGCACGACACCCCCGGGGCTCAAGCACGATACGAGGGGCGACGGGACCAGCCCGCCGCCCCTCGACCAATTCCGGCCCGGTGGGGGCGACGAAAACCCGACCGGAATTGGCAATGGCTGGGGACGGGCAACTCAACGCGCCCGTCCCCCTGGTTCGCGCCACCGGCGGGGGCGACGGATGCCGGCGGAACGTCCCATTCGGTTACGCGCGGGCGAGACGCACGGCGACGAAGCGGATGCTGTCGCCGGTCTTCACCCGCACCAGGACGGTGCGCCGGCCGCCCTTCTGGGCGTCGGCAATCGTATCGCGGACCTCCGCAGGATTCGAAACGCGGCGTCCGGCGACTTCGAGGATCACATCGCCGGTGCGAAAGCCGTGCTCGGCGGCGATTCCACCATCCTCCACATTGGTGATGACGACACCTTCGCTGCCGCTGCCGGCGACGTCAGCCGCAGGCGCCAGCGTGAGCCCCAGGCGCGGCACTTCCGTGCCGCGGCTCGGCTCGCGCCGGTCGGGCGCGGCGCGCGCCTCGCGCTGGTTCGGCAGTTCCCCGAGCGTCAGCGTGATCTGCTGCTCGGCGCCGTTGCGCAGCACCGTCAGCCGTACGCTGGTGCCGGGCGGCATGGCGCCGATGGTGCGGGCCAGTTCGCGGGCGTCCCGGACCGGATTGCCGTTGACCTGGGTGATGATGTCGCCGGCGCGGATGCCGGCGGTCACGGCGGGGCTGCCGGGCTGCGGCTCGGCAACGAGGGCGCCCCGCGTCGACTTCAGGTTGAGGCTTTCGGCAATCTCGGCGGTCACCGGCTGGATCTGCACGCCGATCCACCCGCGGGTCACCGCGCCGCGCTCGCGCAACTGGGTGACGACCGACTTGACCACGCTGGCCGGGATCGCGAACGCGATCCCGACATTGCCGCCGGACGGCGAGAAGATCGCGGTGTTGACGCCGATCACGGTGCCGTTGACGTCGAAGGTGGGACCGCCGGAATTGCCGCGGTTGACCGGCGCGTCGATCTGGATGAAGTCGTCATAGGGACCCGCGCCGATGTCGCGTCCGGTCGACGAGACGATGCCCGCCGTCACGGTGCCGCCAAGGCCGAACGGATTGCCGACCGCCAGCACCCAGTCGCCCACGCGCGGCGGCGTGTCGGCGAGCGCGACGAACGGGAAGTCATTGCGGCCGTCGACCTTGATCAGCGCAAGGTCGGTGCGCGGATCGGTGCCGATCACGCGCGCGGTGTAGGTCCTGCCGTCATCGGCCGTCACCTGCACATTGTTGGCGCGATCGACGACGTGATTGTTGGTGACGGCGTAGCCGTCGGCGGAGATGAAGAAGCCGGAGCCCTGGCCGGTGACGACGCGCCCGCCGGGAGCGGGAAGCCCGCGCTGGCCGCGGCGCTCGTTGCGCCCGAAGTCATCGCTATCGCCCTCCGGCACGCCCCAGCGGCGGAAGAAGCGATCCATCGGCGATCCCTGCTGGAACGGGGACTGCATGCTCACGCGCGGACCGGAGTCGACGCGCACACGAACCGAAATCACGGCGGGCTTCACCCGCTCAACGATATCGGCGAAGCCGACCGGACGCTGCACGCTCTGTGCCTGCTGCGAGAGGTTCTGCGCATGCGCGGCCGGGAAGCTCGAGCGCAGGGACACATCCGGCGCGAAGACGAAGGCAGCAGCGCCAACTGCGCCAATCGCCGTCCCCAGAAGCGCCAGGCGGCGCAACGACAGAACGCCGCGATGTTTGGACGTTGAGTTCATGCTGTCGATCATTACCGTTTTCTCCGTGTGACCAGGTCCCGCCCAGGACGCAAATAGGGTCTGTGCTGTCCGTTCCAGGGCGGAACATGAGGATTGACGCCTTACAAGGTCCTGTCGGCGGGATTAAAACTTGGTAAGGTCGCGTCCTTGTCGATAGCCGTTAAACATCAATACGTTAATACACGGCCGAGGCGCGTCACCGGTCCTCGGGCGGGGCCAGGCGCGCGAGCCGCGCCTGTTCCGCCGCGGTCAGCGCGCCGCCATGTGGCGCGGGCGAGCCGTCGCGCGCCCGGCGGCGAGCGATCAGAAACAAGGCCAGCCCGCCACCGATCAGCAGCACCGGCGCCGCGCTCCACAACAGCGCAGTACGCCAACTGAGCCGCGGGCGCAGCAGCACGAATTCGCCGTATCGCTGCACCAGGAAGTCGAGCACCTGCTGATTTGAGTCGCCGGCCGTGAGGCGCTCGCGCACCAGGATGCGCAGATCGCGCGCCAGCGGCGCATCCGAGTCGTCGATCGACTGGTTCTGGCACACCATGCAGCGCAATTGCTTCGAAAGCTCGCGCGCGCGCGCTTCCTTGGCCGGATCGGGCAGGATCTCGTCGGGCTGCACGGCCAGCGCATACGGCGACGCGAGCAACGACGTCATAACGGCAAGCAATCGCAGCCACCGCATCGCTCTACTCCGCCGGCTGCATCGCGGGCTTGCCCTTGGCCGGCTTCGGCGCGCCGACGCGCAGGCGCCGGTCGGTCAGCGACAGCGCGCCGCCGATCACCATCACGATGGTGCCGAGCCAGATCAGCAGCACCAGCGGCTTGTGATACAGCCGCACCGCGATCGCGCCGTCGGGCGCAGCATCGCCGAGCGACAGATAGAGCTGGCTGAAGCCGCGCCCCATCAGGGCGGCCTCGGTGCGGGTGGTCGAACGCGACGGGAAGGTGCGCTTCGACGGCGCCATCACGCCGACGACTTCGCCCCGGCGCTGCACGGTGAACTGCCCGACGAGATCGCGGTAGTTCGGACCCGGTACAGTTCCCATGCGGTCGAAGCGCAGGTCGTAGCCGGCGAGTGAAATCGTCTGCCCGGGCTTCACCTGCGCGACCAGTTCCGAACTGAACTGCGTCTCGCCGACAACGCCGAGGAGCGTCACGCCGAGCCCGAGATGCGCGAGCATGGTGCCCCAGGCGGAGCGCGGCAGCCCGGCCGCGCGCGACAGCGCAGTCCTGAGCGGTGCGCGGAACAGGGCCGTGCGTTCGCAGAGATCGATGAGCGCGCCCACGATCACGTAGGCCGCAATCCCGATCACGAACGGCGCCAGCACCGGACCGCCGCGCACCGTCGCGAACGTGCCCGCCATCACCACCAGGCCGACGCCGGCGGCGACCATCAGCCGCTGCGCCACGCCCGCAAGGTCCCCGCGCTTCCAGGCCAGCAGCGGCCCGAACGGCACCGCCAGCAGGAGGATCAGGAACAGCGGCCCGAAGGTCGCGTTGAAGAACGGCGCGCCGACCGAGATCTTCTCGCCGGTGAGCGCCTCCAAGGCGAGCGGGTAGAGCGTGCCGACGAACACGGTGCCGCAGGCCGTCACCAGGAACAGGTTGTTGAGCACCAGGGCGCCCTCGCGCGAGACCGGCGCGAACAGCCCGCCCTGCTTCAACAGCGGCGCCCGCCACGCAAACAGCGCGAGCGCGCCGCCGATGAATACGACCAGCAGCACAAGGATGAACACGCCGCGCGTCGGGTCGGTTGCAAAGGCATGCACCGAAGTCAGCACGCCGGAGCGCACCAGGAAGGTACCAATTAGCGACAGCGAGAACGCAAGAATCGCGAGCAGGACGGTCCACACCTTGAGCGCGTCGCGCTTCTCCATCACCACGGCGGAATGCAACAGCGCGGTCGCGATCAGCCACGGCATGAAGGAGGCGTTCTCGACCGGATCCCAGAACCACCAGCCGCCCCAGCCGAGCGTGTAGTAGGCCCAGTACGAACCCATCGAGATCCCGAGCGTGAGGAAGATCCAGGCCAGCAGCGTCCACGGGCGCACCCAGCGCGCCCAGGCCGCATCGATGCGCCCTTCGATCAGCGCGGCGATCGCGAACGAGAACGAGATCGAAAGCCCGACATAGCCCACGTAGAGCAGCGGCGGATGGATCGCGAGGCCGGGATCCTGCAGCAGCGGATTGAGGTCGCGGCCTTCAGCCGGGGCCTGCGCAATGCGCAGGAACGGGTTCGAGGTGGTGAGGATGAACAGGATGAAGGCAACCGCAATCCACGACTGCACCGCCAGCACATTGGCCCGCAGCTTGGCGGGCAGGTTGCCTCCGAACAGCGCCACCAGCGCTCCGAACAGGGCGAGGATCAGGACCCACAACAGCATCGAGCCTTCGTGGTTCCCCCACACGCCGGTGATCTTGTAGATGAGCGGCTTCAGCGAATGCGAGTTCTCGAAGACGTTCACGACCGAGAAGTCGGAGCCGACATAGCTTGCGGTCAGCGCGGCGAAGGACATGGCGATGAAGGCGAACTGCGCCACCGCCGTCGGCCCCGCGGTGCCCATCAGCACCGGATCGTCGCGCCGCGCGCCGTAGAGCGGCACGAAGCCCTGCACCACCCCGATCGCAAAGGCGAGCACCAGCGCATAATGGCCGAGTTCGGGGATCACGGTGTCGACCCTTTCCCCGCGGTGCCCGGCTTCTTCTGCGCATCATCCCGCCAATGGCCCTGCTGCTTGAGCCGCTCGGCGACCTCGCGCGGCATGTAATTCTCGTCGTGCTTGGCGAGCACGCTGTCGGCCTTGAAGGTGCCGGTGCCGTCGAGCGCACCTTCGGTCACGACGCCCTGCCCTTCGCGGAACAGATCCGGCAGCAGGCCGGTATAGGTGACCGGGATGGTGTGCCTGCCGTCGGTCACCGCGAAGCGGACCTGAAGATTCTCGCCGCGCGCGATGCTGCCCTCTTTCACCAGCCCGCCGAGGCGGATGCGCGCGCCCGGCGCGACCTGCTTCTCGATCACGTCGGTCGGCGAATTGAAGAACACGATGGAATCCTTGAGCGCGGTGAGCACCAGACCCACCGCGAGCACCAGCACGGCGAGCGACGAGCCGATCAGGACGAGGCGTCGTTGCTTGCGGGTCATGGCATGTCCTG
>Ga0073934_10000430_pt1 | contig 122746 bp, 101 predicted proteins | sample LarsenN4metaG_FD_76834 | JGI IMG/M metagenome (GOLD analysis project Ga0073934, IMG submission 76834) | Hot spring sediment bacterial and archeal communities from British Columbia, Canada, to study Microbial Dark Matter (Phase II) - Larsen... ... | reverse complement strand
CTCGACAACTGCATCGCATCCACGCCGTAACCCAGGCGGACTCCAGTCGCCCTGCGATTGGTCTCAGCCCCGCTCAGCGAATCGCTTAAACTGCCAAACTCCGCACTGGCGCCCAGATTCCAGCGCTCTCTTGCCACGAGCTGGATTCCGGCGGCGTGCGTGAGACCGGTCAGCGACTCTCCGTCCTGGTAACGCTCCTCGAGGTAGACGCTGGAACTATCGGAGAGCCTTGTCTTCGCGCCCGAAACCAGATTGCCCTGACGGACTCGACGGCCGTTGTCCGTCCGCTCGTTTTCCAGCGCGTAGTTCAGGTAAAGACTGGTCCGCTCCGAGTACAGATAGTTGGCGCCGACTCTACCGCCAAACCCAAGGTCTCCGTCGGAAACCTCCGCGTCGAACCTGAAGCGGTCCGTCGGAAGATAGGCGCCGCCAACGCCGATGCGCCCGTTGTCCTCACGGCCGCCGCTGGACGCGACCGTATCCTGGACGAAGCCATAGGCGCGCCATCGGGAGCCGGGATCGAACATCACCTGCGCGATCGCGTCCGTACGCTCGCCCTGCTCCTGAGTGAGAGGAACAACCGGCGAGCCGTCCTTGCGGAAGTCATTACGTACGCCGGCGCCCAAGCTCCACCGATCGGTCAGCTTATAGCCAACGTCCATTTCGATGGCCCGCGTCTCGAGCCCCTGCTCTTCGATCCTCTGATCGGCCTTGGCCGCAAGGCTTAGCTGACGCGTTACAGGAATGCTGAACGCGCCGCCGTAATTCTGCGTGTCTTTGATCGCCGCCTGGCCGGGCGCCGAGTAGCCGGCCCCGAGGTTCTGCACATAGAAGCTGACGCGGCCGTCGCGGCCCCCGAAGTAGTTGCCAAAGTCGCCGAGCCCGACGCTGACGTCCGCGCGGTATGCCATCGCCTCCGCGTTGGCGAACGACAGATCGTCGTGGCCGCGGAAACCGAATCCCCCATCCTCGGACCGCAATCCGCTGGAGAGCAGACCTTTGCTGCGGCCCATCTGCACCTTGAACCAGGAATCCGCGCTCTTCCGCAAAGTCAGGTCTGCGGCCCCGAGACTGCTGTCCGCGTCCCCCTCGTTGGAGTTGGCCGTCAGACCCAGCCGCAGGTGGTTGCTGAGCCAGAAATGACCCTGACCGCCGGCCGCGACTTCTTCCAGTTTGTCGAAACCGGGCGTGTACTCGTAACGCACGACGAGATACACGTCGTCGCCGCTCAATCCTGTACTGCGCACCAGCAGCTTGTCGCCGGCAGTCGACGACAGGGGTTCGGAAAGCAGGAGCCGGCCCTGCAGGTAGTCGATGTTGTAATCGACGCCGTTCTGCAGGTTCACAACGCCCGTGACGATGCCCGAGGCCTTATCGCGGATTTCGATCCGCACGCGCTCGGAGCCCGTCAGGATGTCCTGTCGTCTCAGGAAGTAGAGCGACCCGCCCGTTCCGCGAAATTCTTCATAGCTCGGCATCGTTCCAGGGTTCGCGGCAAAACCATCGATGGCGAACCGCCGCTCGCCAAAACTCGTATTCGCTTCGGACCCGAAGTGAAGGTTGGCGCCGTACAGGCCGCGATCGACGTGGGCCAGTTCGTTGCCCATGTAGCCCACGTTGAAGTTCCCCCATAGCCCGTAGTTCTCACCGCGGCTCGCCTTGAGGTAGAACTTGCCCAACGTCGGCGCCATTTCATTGACGACGCCGTCGTCGCCGAACGTCGGGTAATAGTAGTCAGGATCGATGCGTCGGAATAACGAATCGGGCGACTTGTCGAGGAAGTTGCTGAACAGGTCCTTCACCGGTCCTTCGCGGGTATCCGCGCTCGTCGTCAATCGCCAGCGCTCGCCGACCTTCCCGTTCACGAAGAACGCCAGGCGGCCGTCCAGCGACGAATCGTAGGGCTGGCGAATGTTTTCGCCCTGCAGCAGATCCACCGGGCCGTTGGCGCGGTTGTCGGACGCCGTGAAGTCGGCGACGCCGAAGTAAAAAAGGTCGGTGCGCTTGAACTCCAGGTCGCGAAGATAGAGCGAGCCGGCGCCCGCGTCATCGAGCACCGCGACTTCGACGGTATGCGCGCCCGCCGGAAGAATCTCTTCCGCAGCGAAGGCGCCCTGCGGGTCGACCGGAACCTGCCGGCCCGCCACCCATACGGTATAGTTCGCCGGGATGCCGCTGCCCTGCACCCTCACAGTGCCGCTGCCGAGCGGAATCCCGCGCCGCGCCAGGTCGCTTTCGCCGTAGGCGGCCAGCAGCTCGCCCGGCGGCGGCCCCTGACGAGAGGGATCTGCAGGCGACGGCCCGTGGTGGAGCCACAGCGGCCGGGCGCCCGTTTCGTCGAAATTCCCCTTCGAGACATAAACGCGCAGCAGATATTTGAGTTCGCGCGCGGGGCCCGCGAGAGTTTGGCGCCCCGGCTGCCATTCCGCGAGGCCTGCGGCGTCGATCGCGACGACGTCGATCGGCGCGGCCTGCAGCGACTGCTGCGACTCGAAGATTCGGATCTCCGCCCGGTCGATGAAGCTTGCGTAGTTGGTGTACATCCGGAAGCGCACAGGCGATGCGTCCAAACCGTCGACCGTGTCGCTCACCACCACGGCGACCGGATGCGCCGCGACGGCGAGCCTTCGCCGCGACTCGAGATTGTCGAAGCGGAACTGAACGTTGGCGTTGTCAAGCGCGACGTCGGTGCAGCGCTGGATGTCGGAAGAGCTGCGGCTCGGGTCGTCGATCGGCTTGCCGTCCACCGTGATGTGCATCACGTTCAGCTCGTACGGACTCTTCGGACGTAGTTCCTGCGTGAGACGCGTGATATCCACGCCCTCGTAACCGCCCAACGGCAGGGGTTCGTCATACACCACTTGCACACGCACGAACGACTCCTGGCCCTGGATGAAGCCGGCGTTCACGACGTCGTCGGACTGGACGTAGCCGCGCCCTTCGTGCTCCGCCCGGGCGCCGGACAACGCCGCATCCTGCATGACCATGTCCATCGCGCGGCGCGCCCGAGCCGCGGAAAGGCCGATATCGTCGCCGTACACAGACGCCGTGCGGCGGTCGAGGCGCTCGTTCTTCGTATAACCAATGAACCGCAGCCGCGCATTGGTCCGATCCGCAACGTCCGTCAAGGCGCGACGCAAGATTGAGGCGTACCCTTGCGGAACAATCGGCTGGCCGTTCGCGAGCTCGAGCGTCGGGATAGCGCCCCACGTGGGTTCGTAGACTCGAGTCACCATCTCCTGGAGGCCGTCGCCCGGACAGATTTGCGGCTCCTCGGGCAACGCCTGGAAAGGATCGTCGTACCAGAATTCCACCTCAATGCGGCGATTCAACGCCCTGCCCTGCTCCGTGGCGTTAGGCGCGACAGGCTGTGAGGCGCCGCGACCGTCGCTTTCGATCGCGGACGCCGGCAATCCCAGGCTTTCCTGTACAGCCTGTGCGACGCGATGCGCCCGCGCCTTCGATAACGCCAGGTGATTTCCGTACATGCTCTCGTTGCGGCCCGTCAGCGGCAAGTCGTCCGTGTGGCCAATGAAGCGGATCGTCACGCCCTGCTTGTCCCGCAGGTTGTCGAACGCCTGCCGGACCTGTCTTGTGAAGGTTTCGGGAATGGGCGTGGTCTCGTCTTCGTAGCGCAGCGGGACGACGAGGTTCCTTACGCGCGTCCGTTGCGTCTCGCCTTCCTTGAATCGCATCTTGCAGACCGTCTCGACGCGGCAGACCTTGACGCGCTTGACGTCGTCGGTCCCATTCGGCGCTACAGACCATTCCCGCACAGTCTGGTCGCCGGACAGATGCCGCTCGACCTGTTCCCGCGGCGTGGCCGTGCGGACTTGGCCGGCGCTCGCAGAGGCAGTGATCATCATCAGGAGTAGCACAATCGAACAAAAAGACAGCCGCGGGCGCTCACAGAGCGCCCCTTCGGCGCGAATTTGGGGACAGAGACCAATTTTCCTGCGCCCGCGCTGATGCGAACCTGGAGACTGGAGCGGGCGCAGGAAAATTGGTCTCTGTCCCCAAATTCGCGCCGAAGGCGGCAGGGGGTCCAAATCGCGATGCTTGCTCATTCTCTTCACCTGTTCCGCGGGGCGCGCACGTCGGGCCGTTTGGGCGGGCCGCCGCGGCGCCAGAAGACTTCGGGCTCGATGGTGAGCGCGTAGCTGTCTTTCGCGGCGCCCCACGCTTCGGTCAACTGCCGCTGAACCGCTTCCATGCGCCGTTCGACCAGCGCCTCATCCTCCGTGTCGGCGATGTAGGACAGACGCAGCACGGCCGGCGCTTTTCGCAGTTCCTCGAGGAGCCGGTTGAGCCGCGGCCGCCACTGGATGCGGATTTCGGTCGCGCCCGGCTCGAACACCGCATCGGACAGATCGATTCCAACAACGCGGTGAATCGAAGCGCCGAAGTTGAACCGCATGGCCTTGCCGCGCGTGACGCGTTTGATCTGCACCTGATCCGTCGACATCCGGAAGCCGCTCGGAAGCGTTCTGTCGTCGAGCTTCAGCACGAAGTTGCTGCCGCGGCTCTCATGCGGCGTGATCGCGCAGGTGATGTGGTACCGCCCGTACTGATCCGTCGTCGCATGCAAACCGCGCGCCGTCACCACGCGCACGCCGGGAAGGCCGTCTTCGCCGTCGTCCTGCACGCCGTTGCGATTGACGTCGTTGAAGACTTTGCCGGTCACGTCGGTGCAATCAAATGTCGCATCGGGGACAACGCGCACCGTGGCTGTTGCTTCACCGGACAGCGCCGCGCCGGTCAGCAGATTCACGGTCTGCGCGCGGTTCACGTATTCGCCCTCGGCGATGCCGCCGCCTACGGCGACCAGCAGTCTTAATGTGCGCACCTGAGCGCCCGCGATGACGAGACCGCTCCAGCGGAGTTCGCCGCCCGCGACTGACGGCTCGGACGCCGCCCCATCGAGAAGCGCCGAACCTGCAACGTAGGTGAAGCCCACAGGCAGGCGGTCCACGATGCTCACGTCCGTGAGCAACTGGCCGGCGCGGTTGTTCACCGTGATCACGTACGGAACGAGCTGTCCGCGGGTCACGTTAAGCGCCGACGTCGTCTTGGAGATTGCGACCGAGCCGGCGAGCTGCGGATCGAGCGGGATATGGTTGTTGAAAATCTGGCTCGAACCGGGCGGCTGGCTGCCGTCCAGTCTCACGTGGACGTAATAGGTCGTGCTGGCGCTGCGCGGCGGAACCGACGCTGTTGGCGCGAACTCCGAAGGCTGCGCTTCGCAATATGCGGTCGTGCCCGGGATCGCATCGCTGGCGCCGGCCGGGCAGGCCGGCACAGAGAAAGCAGCCGTCGAAGCGTCGGAGGCCGGCGGAATGATCTGCGAATAACCCGGAACGTAGTTCGCTCCCGTGGGCGCCGTCACCCCGATGAGGTAATTGCCGCCGCTCGGGCAGGCCGGGTCGCTGAAGTTGACGTCGAACTTGTAATAGCCGTCCGCCAGCGTGATCTGCCCTTGCTGCGCCGCATCGTCGAAGCAGGCCGGCGGCAAAGGCGAGGCGCTGCCGGCGTCGAGCAGCGTGAGGGCCGCGCCGGCGACCGGTATGCGCGCAATCGAGTTATAAACGACGCCGTTCGGGTGTATCGGCAGGTTCAGTCCCTGCAGGTTGGCGCCGGACGACACGATGATGTCGCTGATCCGCTGCGGTCCGTTCGTGAACGGCGAGACCGCGCGGCCCAGCATCGCAGTGTTCGCGCCTGCGCCGGGCGCGCGGAACCGCAGCTCGTAGGCGCTGCCGGACGCGTCGTTCGGCGCCACTCCAATGATGCGGTAGACGCCGGCGGCGTCCGTCAATGCGGAATGCAGGAGCTGACCATCGCGGTGCAGCTCCACCGCCCAGCCCGACAATGCTCGTTCGCCGGAATCCTGGGCATTGTCAAAGTCGGCGTCGTGCCAGATGGACCCGCTCACGGCTGCGACGCCGGGGATGCCTCCGACCGTGACCGACGCGCTGGCGCTCGCCGTTTGTGCGGGGTCATTCCACGCGACCACGCCGGTGTTCGTGACGACGGCGCCGTCCGGCAGGCCAGAAGCGAGAGTGGCCCGGAACCTGAGCACCACGACCCCGCCCGGCGCCAGCGGTCCGGCGACCGCGGCGTAGTTAGCGGTAATGGTCGATCCTGCGAATGTGACGCCGGACGTGGATCCGTTCATCGTCGCCGATCCGTTCACGTAGACAAGCTGACCGGGTTGCGATGCATCGAGGTCGTCGGTGATCACGACATTGATGGCGGCAACAGCCGCGATGTTCACCACGCGGACGACGTATTCAAGCTGGGCGCCGGGAAGTGCAGCGCCGCCGCCGACCACCGCGACCTGCTTTGTGATGGAAAGCTGCTGGCCGGCGCCCACCACGACGACCGTCGGTTCCGGTCCTGTCGCCGGATTGCCGTCGCCGTCCGTCAGCAGGTCGGGCAGCTCGGCGCTCTCGACCACGGCCTGGTTGCTGATCAGCGTGCCCGCGGCGACGCCGTCATTGACGCGCAGGTCGAACTGGAGCACGGCCGTGGCGCCGGGCGAAACCGTTCCCGCGCCCGGCCCCGGCAGAGGCGGGGTCCGATCGGAGGAGCTGATGTTGATGCCGGACGCCAACGGCGAGACGCCGCCATCCGGCTGACCGACCGGCAGTCCATTGAGCCGCGTGGAATTCGCAACGTAGGTTGTGTTGGCCGGAACGCTGTCGCGCAGGACGACGCCCGTCGCGGGGATCGCCGCTGAATTCTGCACGGTGATCGTGTAACGCAGGACGTCGCCCGGATCGACGACGCCCGGGGAGCCGAGATCCACGACGAGCTCGGCGCGCTTGTCGGCAAACAGCAAGGGCAGGTTTCCGACGATGTCGCGCGTCGGATCATTCACGGTCGGCGTGTCCGGGTCGTCGGACGGCTGATCGACGACGCCCTGGTCGACGGCGCTAACGAAGCCCTGATTCGAAATGACCGTGCCGTCGAGGACATCCGGATTCACGACCACATTGAATGTGACGGTTGCGACGTTGGCCGGGTTGCTCGACGCGTCGGCAGGCATGGAACCCGGCGTCGTGTCGGCCGGCGAGTGGATCAGCATGCCGTTCACCAGCGGAGACTGCCCGCCGGAATCTGCAACCGGCGCGCCGTTCAATGTCGTGCTGCCCGCAACATACGTCGTGTTCGCCGGCGTGAGGTCGCGCAGCACGACATTCATGGCATTTTCGTTGCCGACGTTCTTCACCGTGATGGTGTAGCGCAGCGTCTCGCCGGCGAGCAGGACGTTGGGGTCGCCCGTCAGATCGGTGGAAACTTTCTGCACAAGGAAAAGCGGGGCCGACGCGATCGTCACCCTTGTGGGATCCTCATCGCCGGATACGTCCGGGTTGGCGACGCCGTTGACGTTCGGGTCGTCGCTCACAGCAAAGACCGTCCCGTTGCTGAGGCGCGCTGTGGACTGGTTGGCGACGATCGACCCATTCGTGAGGCTCGAGTCCAGTGTGATATCGAACTGAATCACAGCCTCGCTTCCTGCAGGCAGGTTCAAGTTACGGATGTCGATGACGCCGGTCCCCTTTGCGCCGCCTGTACTGCTAGTCCCGCTGATGTCGGCGCCGGCCGGGTGCGTGACGAGCGCCAGCGTGCCGGGCGCGAAACCTGGCGGCGTGTTGAGAGCGTCCAGATCGTCGAATACCCTGAAATCCGCGAGGGCCTCGTTGGTAGTCCGCAGGCGCAGCGTATAGCGCAACCTGTCGCCGGGCGCGGCGCTTGTCGTGGGATTCACGCCGCTTGTCAGGTTTGCGACAGTCTTCTCGAAGAAATGGCCGGAGAGCGCCGCCGTCACAGTGTGCGCGTCTTCATGGTCTGACGCGCCCACCGTGCCGTTCGTCAGAGTGCGCGTGTAAACCTGACGGTTGGAATTGCTGCTGTCGCCATTAAACCACTGGATGGCCCCTGCAACATTGGTGAGCGCTGCGCCATCCTGCGTGTTGGCATCGAGCCGCGTCCGGTACCTGACGATCAGCCGCTCATTCGGGCCGATCGTTCCTGCGGCTGCCAGCACCGTGATTTCCAGGCGGCAGTTCGGCGCTGCGCTGTAGCTCATGGAGTAGCCGCTTCCCGGACTGAGCGGACCTTTACCCGGAACAGGAGTGACCCCGTCGGCGGCAAAGACCCGAACGCTCAGGATTTCGGGCGTCTGGTCGCACATGCCGCCCGTCGCGCCGTCTGGAAGAAGATCACGGATGGTCACGTTCCAGGCGCCGGTGAGCCCGACGTTCTGAGCGTCGATGACGAACTCGCCCCACTGCCCGAGATTCATCGCCGCCGGCCCCGACTTGTCGACGACAAGCGACGGCGCCGCGATCGTCATCGGCGGCGTGACGCCCCACTCGCCCGGCAGCGGCTCGTAGAACACGCCGTCGATGAGCCGTCCGAAGTCCCACTTGGCCGTGTTGATGAACTGCGTCCCCGGCGCGTTCGCCGGCGTGTTGTTGAGTACGACCGTAAGCTCAATGACGAACTGCTCGCCGGCCGGAACGATGGGAAAGTTGTCGAACGTGAGGAAGCCGCCGGAATTGGAGAACGTATGCGAAATCGGCGCGCCGCTATCGAGCCAGTAGGCGACGTGGCTCACATAACTGAGGTCCGCGCCCGTGGCGTTGAGGTCGTCCCAAACCGTGACGCTGTGCAGATCGTTCACCGATCCGCTGGAGTTGATGACTCCGCCCGTAGCCGGGTCGAACAGGACAGGTATCGTGAGCTTATACGTAAACGGGACGCCGATCGCGGCGGTAGTCTGGCCCGCCGGATTCTGCTTGTTGATCTTCTCGACGGGTATCAGGAGGTTCTGGCAGCCCTCCTGGATCGTACTGGACGAGCCGTTGGTGAACCAGATTCTGTGTCCGTGCACGGAGCTGCATGCCATGTTGCCGGTGTGCACGACGTTGTCGAAAACGATCAGCCATCTTTCGTCGGTCTGTCCGGGCTGTGTAAAGAAGCTGAAGTTTGTGCTCAGCGGGTTGGATGCTGGGAAATTCCGGATCGTGCAGTTGCCGTCGATCTGGATCTGCGAAGGAGCGACAGGCGTGACAAAGCCGTCGAGCACGCCGCCAAGATCGGCGACGCAATCCTCGGCTTGGGCCGGATTGGCGGTCAGCGCCAAGAATGCAAGGACGCCCAGCAGAATTCGGATTCCGAATCTGCCGCATGCCCTCGCTTTGTTCTTGCCTCTAGTAGTCACGTCTGCCCTCGTTCCACTGGCCGGGCGATTTCGTTGTCGCGGCAAGGAACCGTGGCAGTCCGTGCTGTGGGACTGGATTCCGGCGGTCCCGCCGTCGTAGGGCCTGTTCTTGATGGGCCCGTTAGACCGGTGACTTTGCGCCGCCATCTTTCGATGGCTTTGCCTTTGACGAAATCGCGTCGAAATTTAACTGTTCAGATCCGCACCTTCCTACAACGACGCCGGCAGGAAGTCGATCGGGTACACAATCGTCAAGGCCTGCACGCCTTCCTTCGCGCCGAAATTGATAGTCCGGACGCGGTTCACGACCTGCGCGGCGAGATCGGGCGCATCCATGTCGGTCGAGTGCAGCACGCACATCGACACGCTGCCGTCGGGCTCGATCGTCAGGCGCAGCACCATTTGCCCTTGCAGCGTAGGGTTATTCCGCAGTTCCCGGTTGTACAGCCGGTAGAACGACGCCTTGTAGCGGTCGAACACGATCTGTATTTCTTCGTCGGTCCGCGAAGCCCCCGGCCCGGCGCGCGCCTTCGGTCGGTCGTCGCCGCCAGCCGAAGTGATTGAGCTGGTCGCGCGGGTTACCTGCACGCCGCCTCCACCGCCGCCGCCGCCAGTACCGGCGCCGCTCCCACCGCCTCCTCCGCCGCCGATGCCTCCACCGCGGCCGCCTCCACCACCGCCTCCCACGCTGCGGTTCAGCGAGGCGGTATTGATGCCGCCGCTCGAGCCCGGCGCACTGGTCGTCAACGCAGAGCGCGACGACGGCCTGCCTACGTCATCGGCAGCGCTGTAACGGGCATTGGCGCCGAGACGCGGCGCGACCTTATCCCGGGACAGGCTCGCAAACTTGTCGCGAAAGGCCAGGATGCCGGCCTTTCCCACCTTCTGCTGTGGCTGCGCTTCCGCCGTGGGAGGGCCCACAGGACCTGGCGGAAGGCCCGGCGTCCCCGGCCCTTCCGGCGCAGACGGTATTGGATCGTCCGGAACGACCGCGCGCGCGGGCTTCCCGCTGCGGTCCGTCCGGGGCCCGGGAGCAGTCCCGTCTCGCGGCCCAGGAGGGAGGACGGCGCGCGCGGGAACCTCGATCGGCGGCCGTGCGCGATAGAAGACCACGTCGAGCTCTTTGGGGCGCGCGCTGCGGCGCATCGCCTCCGCCGGCATCAGCAGCAGCAAGGCCAGCGCGAGGACATGGTATGCGAGGCTCTGCAGCAGGCTGCGGGCGGAGGGCGCCCCGGACTTACCGGACATGCTCTTTGCCGATTCCACGGGTGTCACCAAGCAATCACCTCAATCCGTCGTAATAAATTCGATCCTCAAATCGTCGACTCCTGACTTTGCGAGATCGACGATTCGCAGGACGGCCTCGTAGTTCAAGCGATCGTCGGCCGCCAGAAACAGCACGCGCTGATCCGTGGGCCGGCCGCTCAGGGTCTCCGCGACGCGCGCGGGCAGTTCGGCGACAGGGATCTCGCGCTCATCCAGGCTCACGCGACAATTGGCGGGGAGGCCTTCTCCCGCCGGCGGCTCGAAGATCTGACACGCGTCGGTCCCGATGTTCAGGACCACTTGCGATGTTTCGGCCTCCGCAGGCGTTGTATCCGCAGAGGCCCGCGGGATGTCGACGTCGTAGCCCTGCAAGAGCAGGGGCACGACGACCATGAAGATGATCAGCAGCACGAGCACGACGTCGACGAGCGGCGTGATATTGATTTCGGACTGCAAATCGGAGCTCGGTCCGCCTAGATTGACCTGCATGATTTCACTCCCCCGCCTTTGCGCCGGCGCGCTTGGCGATCAACCCCACCCCTTGGAAGCCGGCCTCTTCGATGGCGAGCATGGCCTGCCGGACCCGGCCGATGTCGAGCCGAGCATCGCCGCGGATCACGACCTTGGGGTCCGGCTCGGCGCCCGCCGCAGCGCGCAGACCCTCACCGAAATGCTCGGGGGCGACCGGCTGATCGTCGATCCACAGGCCGCCGGCCTCGTCGATCGTGACCAGGATCCGGCCTCTCTCATCGCCTTGCTCGTGCGGCTTCGCCGTGTCCGGCAGGTCCACCTCCGGTCCTTTCCGCATCTGCGGCGCCATCACCATGAAGATGATCAGCAGTACGAGCACGACGTCGACGAGCGGCGTGATGTTGATGGCCGCCTGCATCCTGCCCGGTTCACCGAGTCGCATGCACGACCTCCGGCGCCTTGACGGCCGGCGCCTTGACCTCGCGAGTCTGGATCTCCGGCGTCTTGATTTCCGGGATCTTGAACAAGCAGTTCACGAGCTGGGACGAAGCCCGGTTCATCTCGACGTGGAAGGTCTCGATCTTGCCCGTGAAGTGGTTGAAGGCGACCACGGCCGGAATCGCAACGAAGATGCCCAGCGCCGTCGCGACCAGAGCCTCGGCGATGCCGCCCGACACCGCCGCCATTCCGCCGGAACCGGTAGCCGCGATGCCGCGGAATGCGTTGATGATTCCAACGACGGTCCCGAAGAGGCCGATAAACGGGGCCGTGGAACCGATCGTGGCCAGGAACCCAAGACCCCGCTTCAACTCGATCAGCGTCTCGGACATGGAATCTCTGAGCGCGCTCGTGACCAGCTCCAGCGAAGCGGCGGGATCGCCTCCGGTCCGGCGCACGCCGTCATACTCGAGGACGCCGGCCGAGACGACCTGCGCCACGTACGAACTCTTGTGCAGCGCCACGGCGTCAATCAGTTCCTGGAGATCGCCCCCATGGAGGAACTTCTTGAACACGGGTTTGAACATCTGCGACTGGCGCCACCCCGCGCGGAAGCGCCGGTGCTTGTCCACGATCAGCCCCACCGAAAAGATGGAGAGCGCGGCGAGACACAGCATCACCGAAAGCCCAAATGGGCCGACATTTCCTAACAGCTCCGTGAGACTCATTGCTCCCTCCTGTGCGTCGTTTTACTTATCTGGTAGTAACTCAGCACCCGCATGAATACCTCCTTGTCGATGGGTTGCCTGGAATCGTCGAGCATCGGTGAAATGCTGAGCGACTTGCCGATCTCCGAACTCTTCCAGGGAACGATGACCAGAGACGTGGGCGCTTCCTGATTGCCCAGGATCGACATGCCAAGCGGCTTTCCTCCGGGGACGGAAATCAACTTCGGGTCCTTTTCCGTCTGCTTCTCTTCGGTCTGCCCCTGCGCGGCTTCCTTCTTGTCCTGCGCTTCCTTTTCCTGCGCTTCGCCGACGCCGGCGTTGGCCAACAGGACCGCCGCGGTCAGCAGCGCAAACAACACGTTTCGGCTCATTCCTTCTCCTTTCGGCTTGCCCGGCTGCGAAGGTCGGCGATCCACTTGACGGCCTCCGCGTCGTCCGGCGCGAGCCGGTTGTATGCCTCGTAGTGCTCCAGCGCGCACGCGTAATCCCCGATATACAGGTCGCACAGAATGGCGAGGTTCCTGTGCGCAGCCGCGAAGTCGGGGGACTGCGCCAAGGCCGCCTCATAACTGGCGCGCGCTTTCGTAAACTCTTTCTTGCGCCTCTGCACCAAACCGAGCTCGGTGTGCGCGGCGGGATGCTGTGGATCCGACTCCAGCGCTTTCCGGAGACTGGCCTCGGCGCGCTCCAGGTCGCCCACGCGCGCGTATGCAGCGCCGAGATCGATGTGCGGCGCCGTCAACGCAGGCGCCTGTTCGGTCACCTTGAGCAGCAGGGCGATGCCGGGTTCGTAGCGCGCGTCTTGAAGCATGCGGACCGCCGCGCCGTAGTCGGCGCGCACTTCGTCCGTGACGAGCGGCGCGCTTTCGGTAAATCCGTCGCCCGCCGAATCGTCGAAGACCTGCGGCGCCGACGATCCCTGCACGTCACTTTCGATGACGCCGAGGAAACTGCTTGATTCATTTTTCGCGTAACGGCCGGGCATCAGCTCGCTGAGCCTGCCGAGACTCTTCTCTGTCCACTCGTTGAGAACGCCCGCGTGCAGCAACTCCACGTTCTTCTCGTGCACGTCGATGGCTTTTTCCTCGAACGGAAACGCTTCCTCGTCGAGCGCCAGCTCGAACGCTTCCAGATCCGCAGGCGCCAAATCATCCGGCCGCTCCGACTCCACCAGCGAGCGACTGAAATTGAAGTACGTCTCGGCCATGTAATACGTGGCGGCCGCCGTCACGTCGGCGATTTCGTACTCCACCAACCGGTCGAGGGCGTCGATCGCGGCGTCCATGCGCTGTTGCTTGTCCTGCAGGCTGGTCTCGAACGGTTGCCGCAGCTTGACCGAAGCGAAATCCCGGTAGAGCCGCTCGGCGAGGACGAGCGCCGAACGCGCGGCAAGCGTCCGGGTGCGGCCGGTCCTTTCCGGCCCGGCGTCCGCGTCGATGCGTACGATGGCCTCGAGTTCTTGGTGATAGCGCGGCTCGTCCTTCGCCGCCTTATGCATTTCGGCGATTTTCATGCGCGTCTCGAGGGCCGTTTCAACCGGCCTGGGAAACTCGTTGACGTAGCGGACATACGCAGCCAGCGCGCGATCCCGCGAATTGGATTCGGCGTAGAGATCTCCGGCAATGAGCAGCGCCTCGCTGCGCAGCGCCGGATCTTCGGACTGTGACGAGATGCGGTCGTATTCGGCGGCCGCGCGCGACAACTGGCCGTTCTGCCGGTGGGCGTACGCGATCTGCTTCGCGGCCTCGAGCTGCAATTTGTGCTCAGGGAAGGCGCTGCGAAACGCTTCCAGAACCTCGACCGCCTTCGGCCAGTCCTGCAGCCGGATCAGCGCGGCGCCTGCGTCGTACTCGGCCGCCGCACGGATACTGGAAGTAGGCGCCGCCGAGCGAATCCTCAGGAAGTGGTCCGCGGCCGCGCGATGGTCCTGCGCCTCGTTTGCGAGCTCGCCCTGCTTGTAGATCGAGGCGGCAAGGTTATCGACAAACGCGGCGCGCGACTCATCGCTCTCCGGCGTCGCCGCCAGGACCTGCGCATACGCGCGCTCCGCCTGCGGATATTCCGCAAGCTCGAACGAACCGTGCGCAACCACAATCCACGCAGACCGCCGGATCGCCGCTTCCGCGCCCGGATATGCATCAATGACGCGCTGCGCGGCCTCGATGGCGGCGCGGTACTCCTTCATCTCGTACATGTCGTCCGCGGCCGCTCCAAGGACCGCCGCGGCGTGTTCATGCTCCGGGAACGCGTCGGCGAATTTCAGCGAGCTTGCGACCGCGTTGCGCTTCACGGCGTCCCGCTGGTCGTCTTGAGCGCCCTGCAGTTGCTGACGATATGCATAGACCGCAGCGTAGCCTGCGTCCGCCGACTTGGCGTGACGCGGGTATCCGTAGGCGGTGCGTTCGTACTGCTTCGCCGCTTCGCCGAAATCCTGGTTCTCGAGGAGAAGATCCGCGAGCTGGTAGTTGATCGGCGGCGAATCCACGTCCGTCGGAAACGACTCCAGATAGTCGCCGTACCACCGGAGGGCTTCGCGATAATTCGCAAGCTTCTCGTCCTCTTTTTCCGCGCTTTGATAGTGGGCGTGATAATGCGTCGCGAGGTCCTTCAGGTTCGTTTTCAGGTAGGCCAACACTTCCGGCGACTCCTCGGGCTTGAAGTGTCGCCAGTACTCAGACTGCAGTCCGTACTTCGACGCAAACTCCCGTTTCGACTCCAGCACGAGCTGCGGAAACCCGCCGTGCGTGAAAGTGTCCACGACGCGCATGCTGAAGCGCGGCGCGGCGCGGTGGAACGGGTAAAGGGCTACGAAGGCCTTGTAGGTCTTTGCTGCGTCGTCGTAGCGCAGCTTGGCCAGGTAGTGCTCGCCAAGATTGCTGTAGACGCGGTCTTCGTAGGAGCGGTTTCCGAACTTGGAGAAGTATTCGCGAACCGCCGTCGGTCCGCCGAGATTGTTGAAACTCAGGCTGACGACCCGGAAGGTGTCGGCGACGCGACGGTCGTCTTCCTCTTCGTGTTTCTGATCGAAGTCGTAGCCGATCGAAACCTTGTAGTCGAGCAGCGCCACATACTTCTGCAGGGCCTCCTCGTAGAGATCCTGTTTGTAGAACGTCCACCCAAGCTTGTAGAGGGCGAGCTCGTAAAACGACGAAGCGGCGCCAAGGCTGATGATCGCCGAATAGGCGTTCTCGGCGTCGCGGTAGCGGCGACGCGTGAAGAAGTACTCGCCGCGCCTGAACTGCACTTCGTCAAAGTGCTCGGAATGCGCGTTCGCGCCGATCAGGCGCTCCATGGTCTCGATGGCCTCTTCGGTGCGGCCAAGCTCGTCATAGGCGCGCGCCATCTGGTAGAGGACTTTGTCTCTGTGCTCGTAGTTCGGGTACTCGGTCAGCAGCCGGTCATAGAGAGCTATCGCCTCGAGTGGACCAGTGGGATCTACGCCGGCCGCGCCGCCCGCCAGGATTCCGCTCTCCGCCGTCGTCCGGCGCTCGAAGTCCTGATCGGATTCCCTCGATAGAACCGGTTCCGCCTGCGAGAGGGTTGGCTGAGGGCTCTCAGCCACGGGTCTCTCGGAGAGAGAGGGCGCCGGCAGACCGGTGCGTATTCCGAACTGCTTCTCGAGTTGCAGGTCCGCGAGACGCCGCATCGCCTCGGGCGTCATTGTGGTCTCCGGCGTGTCCTCGAGGAAGCGCCGGTAGTGGTGCATCGCCTGATCGAGGCCCTGCTCGACCTTCATCTCTTGAACGTCCGGGCGGACGGCGCGCAGCTCCGCCAGCGTCCCGGCCGTCTTGTCGACGCGCGCGGCGCAGCCGACCATGAAACCCAGCGCAAGCACGATCGGAGTGAGGCTTTTTGAGCCACTGGACTGGGTTGCAATCCAGCCCCGCGGTTCATTCATCTGCGTCACCGTTCCTCCACCTTGGACTGGGCGCGCGCGGCTCGATCGTAACTATCGGCGACGCCGTAGCGCGCCTCGGTCTGCTGGGCGACCAGGCGTTTCCGGCGGGCTTCGAGCTGGTTGATGGCGACGGTCTCGATCATGTGTCCCTGCCGGGCCATCAACAGGTCAACGCGCTGCAGGGCGTCGTTGACGCGCTCGCGCAGCCGCGTAATCTGGACGTCGTATCCGACGTAGCTGTGCGCGGCCGCCTGTCTCGTCCTGACGAAGGAGTCGTACCGGCGCGTCAGAGCATCGACATGTGCATTCAGTTCGTTCAGGTGCACATGCGCCGCAGTCAGACGCGCGTGGTACTCGGTTTCCAGCCGCCACGTGAGCGCGCCGCGCAGGCGCGCCGCGCGTTGTCGGAATGCGAGCGACTCGGGGCTGTCAGAGTCGCCGAGCTGCTTCTCGATGAGGGCGATGCGCTCGAGCGTGATCCGCTCCTCTGCGGTCGCCAGAAACTCCGGCCGGGGCGCGGTCAGCATCGCGTGCAGGCGCTCGCTGAGCCGCTTGCGCTGTTCCAGGCGCAGATGAATCCGCGAATCCAGCTCCTGGAACCGAACATCGACGTCCGGAAGCAGCGGCTCGTAATTCTGGCGGCGAAGGCCGACGATATCGTCGAAGGCGTCGAGACTGGTTTTCCAGGCGATCAGCTTCGACTGCAGCTCCTCGAGGTCCAGGTAGTTCTGGAGCGCAGTCTGGAAGTCGTGAGACGCCATCAACTCCATCAGGTAGTAAGTCTCCGGCGCATCGGGCAGACTGCGCAGGCGGATGACCCAGGTTTCGTCCTGCCGACTCTCCTCGCGGATGAGGGCCTTGAGAAAACGACCATCCCGAATGCTGCCGATTGAGGCGTCCACTCTCTCGATCTGGCTGCTGTAGGCCTCGAGCGCGCGCCCGTACATGAGCGCCGCGCGGCCGTGCAGGTTCAGGCGGGCGTACGCATGGGGCGCGGCGAGCATAGCTTCCTGGACTGCGGCGTCCGTCGGCTCGCGATCCGCCAGGATGCTCCACGGGACAAGCGCGCGGTCATACTGCTGGGCGGTGGCTTCGGCCCAGCCCGCCCGCAGCAGCGCCTGGTTCGAGAACGGTCCCTCGAGATGGACGCGATCCAGCGACTGTCTCGCCCGCTCGAAGTCGCCCGATTCGAACAGGACGGCGCCGAGCACGAGGTTGGACTTGTCGCGGATCGCCAGAGCGGCGGGGTCAGCGGCCGGGAGCCGCCCGGCCTTGTCCAGTTGCTCAATCGCTTCCTGCGTCCTTCCGTCCTGTAACAGCGCGATGCCGAGGTTGTAAGCGGCGAATCCGGCCAGGCTCGGATTATTCTGCAGTCCGGAGAGCACCTTGGCCGCCTCGCTCGGCCGGCCCGTCGCCAGGTAGACGTTCGCTCGCAGAAACTCGATGTCGTCCCGGATCTGTGCCGGCGCGGCGCCTTTGATTCGCGCCAGTGCGTGCAGCGCATCGTCGAACTGCCCCTTCTGGAAATGGATGCGCGCGAGCCTGAACGCAGCCTCGTTTCGCACGGCTTCATCGACGGCGCCTTCGAGCACAGCCTTGATGGCGCGCCCTGCGCGGTGGTGCATGCGATAGTTGAGTTCGAAATCGCCAACCGAGAATTCAGCGTCGTTGATGTGATAGTGCAGCGTATCGAGCTCGGGCTCGTCGAGACCGCGATACAGGGCAACCTCGGTATCGAGCCGCTGCAGCGCATCGAAAAAGCGTCCCTGCCAGGCGTGATAGAGAGCCTCGCCGAAATAGAGATCCCTCAAATCGCCGCCTGCAGCCGGACAGGCGGCAAGTCCCACGGCCAAGCCGAGTCCGATGAGCCGTCGTGGCGTTCGCATCGACTACCATTCCCCCAGCGTGACCGGAGCGGCGCCGGAACGCGGTCCTGCCAGCGTCAGTCCCACTAGCTTCGGCTTCACTTCCTTGCGGAAAGTAAAGCGCTCGGTCCGGCTGAAGTCCGCGCCGCCTTCGAGCTTGCCGTCGACAAGCACCTCGAGCTGGTGATCCCCGGTCGCCACGTTGCCCACGTAGATCCGTTGCACGCCGCCCTTGCGCAGAGCCTCGAGTTCCTTGGCGCTGTAAATGTGATGTGCGACGAGCTGGCCGTCGATCTGGAGCCGGACGGCGTCGAGGCGCATCGGGTCGCCCTTGGCCAGCGCAACGAAGATCGCGACCTGCGTCCCCGACGGGTAGAGCAGTTTTTCCTCGAGCCGGCTCAGCTCTTCCGAAATGTTGAGGATGTCCGATTTGATCTCCTGAACCTGTTCGTCGAGACCCCTCATCTGCTGCTGGTCGTTTTGCTGCGCCCAGCCGTGGACGTTGCCGAGGGAGAACAGGAGGGCGAGGAAAAAGGCGATCCGGTCGCGCCGGACCATGGCGAAACTTTTGAGCGCAACACTGCAACGTGTCGTCATCGATCCTCCGTGAATGTCAGGACCGCATCCCTAGTCGATCTTCCTACCGCCCTTCCGCCTTGCAACTAAGGCGGCATTCACGGCTGCTTAAGTGTTTTGTTTAGGTTGCGGGATGACGACGGCGCCGAATCCGTTCAAGTTGGTTGCAGCCTTCAAGAAACTTGGTGGACAAGGGCTTCAATATGCCGCTGGGCGGGATGGCGACCCGGCATACTTGATAATGGCTGCAAACGATGCGGGGTCCAGGCTTGCGCCGCCGACGAGAGCGCCGTCGATTTCATCGCGCTGCATCAATGCGGAAATATTGTCGGGTTTCACGCTGCCGCCGTACAGAATGCGCAGACTCGAAGCGGCGCCGGAACCGTGGAGGTCCGCCAGGGTTCTGCGAATTTCGCTATGCATCTCCGCGGCGATTTCCGGAGTGGCCGTGCGTCCCGTGCCAATAGCCCATACTGGCTCGTACGCGATGATCAGCTTCTGCAAGTCCGGCGCTGACAGGCGAGCCACGGCCCCGCGGAGCTGGCGCTGGACCACCGCCGTCGCATTCCCCGCGTCCCGCTCCCCGAGCGTCTCCCCAACGCAGACGATCGCGTGAAGCCCGCTGCGGATTGCGGCGTGCGCCTTCTTCTCAACGGATTCATCGGTCTCTCCAAAATATTGGCGGCGTTCGGAGTGTCCGATGATCGTATAGGAACAGCCTGCGTCCAACAGCATCCTGGCCGAAACTTCTCCCGTGAAGGCGCCGTGATCCTCCCAAAACACGTCCTGAGCAGCGATCGCGACGCGCGTTCCGTCGGCTTCCTCGGCGGCGGCCGCCAGCGCCGTAAACGGGGGGGCGACAACGATGTCGCAGTGCTCCACATTCTGGATTTCCGGTATCAGCGCGTCGAAGAACGCCCTCGTTTCCTCGATGGTCTTGAACATTTTCCAGTTTCCGGCAATCACCGGCCGCCTCACCGCCCCTCCTTCTTGTCCGTCAGCGCTTCTATCCCTGGCAGCTTCCGCCCCGAAAGAAATTCCAATGCGGCGCCGCCGCCCGTCGAAACGTGACTCACCTGAGATTCCACGCCGGCCTGCGCCACTGCCGCCGCCGAATCCCCGCCTCCCACAATCGAAAACGCGGTCGAGGCCGCAATTGCGTGTGCTATGGCAAACGTTCCCTGCGCGAACTTCGGGTTCTCAAAGACGCCCATGGGGCCATTCCAGACAACCGTCCTGGCGCGCATGATGATCTGCTGGTATATCCGGATCGTCTCCGGACCGATGTCCAACCCCATCTGATCGGGCGGGGTCTGATCCACTCGGACGATGCGCGGGACCATACTGTCCATCGACGCCGCCACCAGATGATCTACAGGCAGCTCGATCAAAATGCCCTTTTGAGCCGATTGGGCAAGCAGTCCTTTTGCAAGCTCCACCTTGTCCGTTTCCACCAGCGATCGGCCTGCTGATACGCCCTTTGCTAGAAGAAAGGTGTAGGCCATGGCGCCGCCGATCAGAATGTGGTCTGCGAGATTCAGAAAATTCTCGATCAGCTCGATTTTGTCGGATACCTTGGCGCCGCCCACAATCGCAACATACGGCCTTTCGGCGCCGGTCAGGGCGCGGCTCAGCGCCTCGATTTCTTTCTGCATGAGAAAGCCGGCGACCGCGGGCTTTAGGAACGCCGTGACGCCTGCCGTCGACGCATGCGCGCGGTGGGCCGCTCCGAACGCGTCGTCCACGTACACATCCGCAACAGCAGCGAGCTGCTTTGCAAAGCCGGCGTCGTTGGCCTCTTCTTCGGGATGAAACCGCAGGTTTTCCAGCAGTACAACCTCACCGCCGCCAAGCGCCTGGACCATCTTCTCGACTGCGCGGCCCACGCAGTCCGGAGCAAACTCAACAGGCCGGCCCAGCAGCTCGGCCAGACGCCGCGCAACTGGCTTCAAGGAATATTTCGACGACGGCTTGCCCTTCGGCCGCCCCAAGTGGGACGCTAGTATCAGCCGCCCGCCTTTTTCGAGGACATAGCGTATCGAGGGCAGCGCGGCTTGGATGCGCGCGTCGTCCGTGATCGCGCCATCCTTCATGGGGACGTTGAAATCCACGCGCATGAAGATGCGGCGGCCCGCCGGATCGATGTCGGAAAGCGATAACTTATTCATGACGGGGCGCTACTTCATGACAAGCTTGATGACGTCGCGCATGCGGCAGCTGAAACCCCATTCGTTGTCATACCAGGCGAAGACTTTCACCATTCTTTCGCCCAGACTCTTGGTCAGGGGCGCGTCGACGATCGACGAGTGCGGATTGTGCATGAAGTCGGCGGAGACAAGCTCTTCATCGCAATACTGCAGAATTCCCTTCAACGGACCCGCTGCGGCGTTCTTCAACGCCTGATTGACGGCCTCTTCCGTCGCCGGCTTCTCCGTCCGGACGGTCAAATCCACCAGCGACACGTCCGGCGTTGGCACGCGGATCGCAATGCCGTCCAGCTTCCCCTTCAACGCCGGCAGCACCAGACCGATGGCCTTGGCTGCTCCCGTGGACGTCGGAATCATCGACAGCGCGGCGGCGCGGGCGCGGCGCAGATCCTTGTGCGGAAGGTCCAGCAGCTTCTGGTCATTGGTATAGGAGTGAATGGTGGTCATCAAGCCGCTCTCCACGCCGAAGCTTTCATGCAGCACCTTCGCGACCGGGGCCAGGCAGTTGGTCGTGCACGACGCATTCGAGATCACGTGATGCCGGGCGGGGTCATACGCGCCGTCGTTCACTCCCATGCAGATCGTGATGTCTTCGTTCTTGGCCGGCGCCGAGATGATCACCTTCTTGACCGAACCGCGCAGATGCTTTCTCGCGTCTTCGGCGTTTGTAAACAAGCCCGTCGACTCGACCACGACATCGACGTTGAGCGACGGCCAGTCGATCTTCGCCGGGTCCTTTTCCTTGAAAACGCGAATCGTCTTGCCGTCGACCGTAACGCTGTCGGCGGTAAAACCGACGTTTGCTTTCAGGTTTCCAAGGACCGAGTCGTACTTCAAAAGATGAGCCAGCGTCTCCGGGTCGGTGATGTCGTTTACTGCGACAATATCGATGTCCTTGTCGCCCATGGATGCGCGAAAAAGATTCCTTCCAATCCGGCCAAAGCCGTTGATGCCCACTTTGATCGCCATTATCTACTCCTGCGGTTTTAAGGAATTTGGGGACAGAGACCAATTTCCGGCGTCCAGTTTCCGTATAGCCGGACGGTTCCGCCGGCGCAGGAAATTGGTCTCTGTCCCCAAATTCCAAATTCCCCAAAAATTAAAAGTATACTCTGCGGGCGGGATGTATCTTCTATACACGTTTCTGCTCGCCGCCGGGATGGCGTTGGCCTCGCCGTACTATCTCATCCGGTTTCGAAACTATGCTCCTTCGCTCCGCGACCGCTTCGGCCGGACGCGCACGCCTCGGCTGAAGCGCAGCGTGTGGGTGCATGCGGTGTCCGTAGGGGAGGTGCGCGCCGTGGAACGATTGATCAGCCGGCTGCGGCCTGCATATCCGGGCCGCCCGCTCGTCGTATCCACTGCGACGCCCGCCGGTCAGCAGCTCGCCCGGGAAAGCGGGCTCGCGGACCATGCGTTCTACTTTCCGTTTGACTTTCCAGGCCCCGTGCGCCGGACGCTCGACCGCCTGGATCCGGAAATCGTGATCATCGCGGAAACCGAAATCTGGCCGAATTTTCTGCGGGAATGCCGAAAACGCGGGATAAAGGTAATGATGATCAACGGCCGCATCTCGGACCGCTCGCTTCCGCGATATCGCCTCATCCGGCGTTGGCTGAAACACGTTCTGGCCGACTACGCCGTCCTCGGCATGCAATCGGAGACCGACCGGCGCCGCATCGAAATGCTCGGCGCAGTGAGCGCCAAAGTCGCTGTCTTCGGCAACCTCAAATACGATGCGTCCGCCGCCTTCCGTCCTCTCGATCCAAACTTCGCAGACCTGCTGGCCCGCCATCAACCTCTGTGGATCGCGGCAAGCACCACTCCGGGCGAGGAAGAACACGTGCTTTTGGCGTACAAGGCCCTGCAGCCGCATCATCCCGGCCTCACGCTTCTCATCGCCCCCCGTCATCCCAGCCGCTTCGATGCGGTCGAACAACTCATTCGTCAAAGCGGCCTCCCCTGCCTGCGCCGCTCCAATTCGCAATTCGCAATTCGCAGTCCGCAATCGCCCCCCGTCCTCCTACTCGATTCCATCGGCGAGCTCGGCGCCGCGTTCCGTTACGCCGCGGTCGTATTCGTGGGCGGTTCGCTCGTTCCCCGAGGCGGCCACAACATTCTGGAGCCGGCGGCGTTTTCAAAACCCATCGTGTTCGGACCGCACATGGAAAACTTCCGGGATATCTCGAAATCGTTTCTGGCGGCGCGGGCTGCGGTTCAGATTCGGGATGCGAGCGGTCTGTCCGCCGCGATCGACGCGCTGCTTTCCGACCGTACCGCCGCGGCGGAGATCGGCGCCAATGCGCGCGAAATCGTTGAGCGTAACAGCGGCGCCACAGAGAGGGTGATGGTGTTTATTCAGACTGTATTGGACCCCCTGCCTTCGGCGGCACGCGCGCAAACCCCATGAGCCGAGCGTTCCGTCTGATCCTCCAAGCCCGCGAACGGCTGTACGAAGCCGGTTTCCTTCAGATTCTGCGCCTGGAGTTTCCAGTCATCAGCGTGGGAAATCTTACGCTGGGCGGCACCGGAAAGACTCCGCTCGTCATTGCATTGGCGGAGCGGCTGCGACGCGATGGACTCCGCCCTGTGGTTCTGTCCCGCGGATACAAACGGACCAGCGCCGGCGTCGTCATTGTAAGCCGCGGGAATGGTCCTCTGGTGAAATGGTACGAAGCGGGGGATGAGCCGTACATGATTGCCCAGCGTGCGCCAGGAGTCGCAGTTGTGGTGGGCGCGGACCGTTATGCGGCCGGCAAGACAGCCGAGAAAGAGCGTCTCGGCAATGTGTTCATCCTCGATGATGGATTTCAACATCGCCGCCTGTTCCGAAACGTCGACATCGTTACTATTGATCCGGAAGAATGGTTCAGTGAAGAGCGGCTGCTGCCCTCGGGACGCTGGCGGGAGCCCAAGGACGCCGTGGCCCGGGCTGACGCCGCCTGTGTTCGAGAGGTCCCAGGATTCTCCACGCCGTCGCTCCCAACGCCTGCATTCACAGTCCAGACTGTCGCCGAAGGCATTTACCGCGGCCACAGTCGCGTGCCGATCGAATCGGTCCGAGGGCGCGCCGTCGTGGCATTCGCCGGAATCGCCAGACCTGAACGTTTTTTTGCGAGTCTGGAAGCGCTGGGGATTGTTCCCATACGCCGCGTTCGATTCCGCGATCATCATCCGTACCGGGCCAAGGAGATCGAGAATCTTGGCGGTGAAATGCAAATTACGACTGAAAAGGACGTGGTCCGCCTGGAAGACCAGGGGATGCGAGACTTCTTGCACCTCCGTATTTCTGCTAAGATTCCCGAGTTCGATCGGCTTATGGAACTGATCCGCAGCCGGCTCCATTGATGCAACTCGATAGAATCCTGCTCCGCGGCCCGAACTGGCTCGGCGACGCAGTTCTGGCAATCCCCGCGATGAAGGCCATCCGTGAACGATTCCCGCAATCGGAAATCACGCTTCTTGTGCGGCCCTGGGTCGCAGGCCTGTTCACCGGCGCCGGATTCGTCGATCACGTCTGGAGCGAGCCGCGCCCCCGCGGCATCCTTTCCTGGATGCGGCTGGCGCAGAAGATTCGGCGCCGGAATTTTCAAGCGGCCGTGTTGTTTCCGAATTCATTCGAATCCGCCGCAGGCGTCTTTCTCGGCCGCGTACCATGTCGGCTGGGCTATGCCGCGGATTGGCGAGGCTGGATGCTGACCCATCCGGTGAAGCGGCCGATGCAGAAACGTCATCAGGTTGAGTACTACTTGGAGCTTGCTAGGGAATTTGGGGACAGAGACCAATTTCCTGCGCGTCATGGCGCCGTGAAGCATGACGGTTCCGTCAGCGCAGGAAATTGGTCTCTGTCCCCAAATTCTGCACAGCGCGCCGACGCGCGACGGCTGCTTGCTTCACACGGCATCCCGGAGGGGAGTGCATTCATGACGCTCAACCCAGGCGCAGCTTACGGCTCGGCCAAACGCTGGCATCCGGAGCGGTTCGCGGAGACGGGGGACCGGCTTGCAGCCCGCTTCGGCCTGCGCGCTGCGATCATAGGGTCCCAAAGCGAGCGGTCCGCAGCGGAAGAAATCCGAAGCCGGATGCGCAGCCCGATTGCGGTGTTGACAGGCAAAACCAGCTTGGAAGTCCTGATCGGCGTTCTTGCTGAATCCGCGCTCGTGATCACGAACGATTCCGGTCCAATGCACATTGCCGCGGCTCTCGGCGTCCCGACGGTCGCTGTTTTCGGTCCAACCGACGAGCGCGTCACCGGTCCATCAAGTCCCCGGGCTCGCGTCGTGAAAGAGCCCGTCCCCTGCAGCCCTTGCCTGCTGCGTCATTGTCCCATCGACCATCGGTGCATGAGGCGCGTGACGGTGGAGATGGTGTGCAAGGCCGCGGAGGAGGCAATGGCGTGATTGCGGATTTCGGATTGCGGATTGCGGATTTTGGGGATGCCTCAGGATCTTCCTCTACACCAAATCCGCAGTCCGAAGTCCGAAATCCGAAATCCCCTGCGGTTTTCCTCGACCGTGACGGCACGGTTTCCGAAGAAGTTGGATACATGTATCATGCCGGGCTGTACAGGCCGTTTTCATGGACGGGTAAAGCGGTACGCCGGATCAACGAGAGTGGATTCAAGGCCGTGCTGGTCACGAACCAATCGGGAATTGAACGCGGATACTTCGATGAAGCCGTTCTTCATGAAGTGCATCAGGCGCTGCGTGCGGAACTCGCGCGCTGGAACGCGCATCTGGACGGCATCTATGTTTGCCCCCATAAGCCGGAAACCGGCTGTGCGTGCCGCAAGCCGAAGCCCGGGATGCTCCTTCAAGCCAGCCGCGATCTGAACCTCGACCTCGGCCGCTCCTTCATGATCGGCGATCGATATCTGGATGTTGAAGCGGCGCGCGCGGCCGGAGTGAAGTCTGTGCTCGTCCGATCCGGAGACGGCGCAGCGGAGCTGGAACGGTACGCCGCAACAGCCGCGGCCCAGCCGAATCACGTAGCCGACAACCTGCTCGACGCGGTTGAGGCGATTCTGAGCGGACGTGTGGCATGAGCGCACTGACCGATCTTCTTGCCAGATTCAGGGGCCAGCGGATCGTCGTCTTGGGCGATCTGGTCGCCGACGTCTTTGTGTACGGCGAAATCTCGCGGATATCGCGCGAAGCGCCTGTCCTGATTTTGAACCAGCGTGAAACGCTGCTGGCGCCCGGCGGCGGCGCGAACGCCGTTCACAATCTACGGGCATTGGGGGCCGAGCCGCTGCCCGTGGGTTTGGTGGGAGATGATGACGAAGGGCGGCGGTTGATCGAGTTCTTTTCCGACTTGAAGATCGACGTCAGCGGCATCGTGCAATCCAAATCCTACCGGACCCCGACGAAAACGCGTATTCTCGCCGGCGCCGTTCATGGGCCGCGTCAGCAGCTCGTCCGGCTTGACGCGGGCGGACCGGACGCCGGAATGCCGAACGGCGTCGTGCGCGCATCCATCGAGCGCCGTCTCGCACGCCTGCTGCCCCGCGCACGCGCCGCGCTGATATCGGACTATGGATATGGCGTCGTCACGCCGGACTTGGCGGCGCGGGCTCGCGCGAACGGCATCGCCTCGACAATCGATTCGAGATTCGGACTGACCCGTTTTGCCGGAATGACGGCCGCGACGCCAAATGAACCGGAAGTCGAAGCGGCGCTAGGCATCCGCATCGGAAACGACATTGATAAGCTCGAATGGGCCGGACGCACGCTGTTGCGGAAGCTGAAGCACGAAGCCGTGGTGATCACCCGCGGCAAGGACGGAATGGCGCTCTTCGAGCGCGGGAAGAAAACCCGGCGCATCCCGATCTACGGATCCGACGAAGTCGCTGACGTCACTGGCGCCGGCGACACCGTCATTGCCACGTTCACGCTGGCGCTGGCCGCCGGCGGAACCTTCTATCAGGCCGCCCGTCTGGCCAACTACGCCGGGGGCATCGTCGTGATGAAGCACGGCACGCGGCCCGTAACTTATGACGAACTGCTGCGTGTGGTTGAAGTGGAAGACGAGGAAGACAAGGAGAACGACCGATGAAGCGGCGCGCGCTTGAAGACCTGCCTGGAATCCTGAAGGGCAAGCGCGTCGTTCTCGCCAACGGGTGTTTCGACATCCTCCACGTTGGTCACGTCCGATACCTGGAGGCGGCGCGGGCGATGGGCGACGCCCTGGTGGTTGCAATCAACAGCGATCGCTCGGTGCGCGCCATTAAAGGACCGGACCGTCCGATTTTGAATGTGGATGAACGCGTCGCTCTTGTCTCTGCGCTGCGATGCGTGGATCATGTGGTCGTTTTCGACGAGCCGGACGTGACGCGTGTGTTGAACGTCTTGCAGCCCGCAGTTCATGCGAAGGGAACGGATTACACTGAAGCGACCGTGCCGGAACGCGAACATGTGCTCAGCTACGGAGGCGAAGTCCGCATTGCGGGCGACGCCAAGAATCATTCCACGCGGGACGTGATCCGGAGGATCCGAGGAGAGTGAATAGAAACCTGCACCGGTTCCTTGTCGTGAAGTTCGGATCTCTCGGAGACATCGTGCACTGTCTCCCTGCGGTGGCTCAGTTGCGCCGCGCGTTCCCGAACGCAGAAATCGACTGGCTGGTCGAGCGGAAGAACAAGGCGGCCGTGGAGCTCGCCGGGTTGGACGTGCGCCTCATTCCAATCGACACGTATCAGTGGCGCAACAGCCCCAGCATCGGCAACGCCAGAGAGATTGCGGAATTCGTCTGGGCGCTGCGCACCGACGGCTACGACTGCGCCATCGATTTCCAGGGTCTGATCAAATCCGCGTTCTTCGCCTACTTGTCGGGAGCGCCGGTTCGCATCGGGTGGGAGCGCGATTTCCTGAAGGAAAGCGTGAGCCGCTTCTTCTATACAGAAGTGGTAAAGCCCAAGCGCATTCACATCATCGACCAGCAGTTGGAGCTGTTGAAGACGCTCGGAATTGAGCCGGATTGGTACGCCGAAGTGCCGCTGCGCGCATCGACGGCGGCGCGCAAGTCGGTGGAGCAGAAACTGAAAGGCTTGACCGGCTATGTGGTCATCAATCCCGGCGGCGCCTGGCCAACCAAATGCTGGCGGCCTGAACGATATGGAGAACTGGCGGCGCGCCTGATCCGCGACGGGCTGCCGGTGACCGTCACATGGGGGCCTGGAGAAGAGCACATGGTCGATATGCTCGCGCGCGCCGCCGGGAACGGCGTGCACCGCGTGTCGACGAATCTGGAAGAACTGGTCGCGCTTTGCGAGAAGGCTCGACTGTTTGTAGGCGGAGATACCGGCCCCATGCATTTCGCGGCCGCTGCGGGCGCTCCGATCGTTTCGATCTTCGGTCCGACCAGCAGCGACCGGAACGGCCCTTTCCGGCGCGAAGACATTGTTGTGGAACGCCGTCTCCCATGCCGCCCGTGCTACGAACGCGACCGGTGCCCGCTCGAGCACTGGAACTGCCTTGAAGAAGTAACGGTCGATCATGTTTACGAGGCGTGCAGGAAAAGACTGGCGTTGATATGAGAGACGATTGCGAATTGCGAATTGCGAATTGCGAATTGCCCATCCCCACATTCGCAATTCGCAATTCGCAATTCGCAATCCCCGTCCCATGATCCAACGCGCCCGCGTCCCCCTAGGGTTTATCGTTGCGGGGGCGGTCTTTTATCTCGCGGAGCCTACCGGCATTTCTATGGCTGTGGGTCTGCCGGTCGCAGTGGCCGGCGCGTTGTTGCGTTTGATGGCCGCGGGCGTGATTCAGAAGGACGCGCGTCTGGCCACGACCGGAGCTTATGCGTGGACGCGGAATCCGTTGTACTTCGGCAGTTTCCTGCTGGCAGTAGGGTTCGCGATCATGAGCGCGAACGTGATTGCCGCGGCGCTGCTGATCGGCGCGTCCGTGATTGTTTATCCGATTGTCATCCGCAAAGAAGAACGGCGGCTCGAGCAGTTGTTTCCCGAAGAATTCCGGCGCTACAAGGCCCAAGCTCCCTGCTTCTTTCCGCGCTTCCGGTCCCTGAAGACTTCCTTTTCTTTTTCGCAATACATGGCGAACAAGGAGTACAACGCGGCGATGGGCTTCGTCGCCGCGCTGGGGATCTTGATTGTGAAATGGTTAAGGTGTTGATTTAGCCTCCCTCGAAACCTATACTTTGGTCGTGAGTCTTTCGGAGTGGGCGTTTCGCCCACTTTTTTGTTGTCATGGGGATGGCAGTCGAACGAAGCCGCATCCGGCAACTCGTCGCCGAGGTTGTCGAGAGCCAGGGATACGAGCTTGTAGAGGTTGAGTTCCGAGGAAGCGGCAAGAATGCGGTTTTGCGGATTTTCATCGATACGCCCGCCGGCATTTCCCATGAAGACTGTGAGTTGGTCAGTGAACAGGTTGGAACCGTTCTCGACGTCGAAGATCTGATTCCGTTTTCATACACGCTGGAAGTCTCCTCACCGGGCCTGGATCGGAAGCTGTTCAAGGAAACCGACTACACGCGGTTTGAAGGAAAGCTGGCGAAGATTCAGACGCGGATCCCTCTCCGACATCAAAAGGTATTCAGAGGAAGACTCCGAGGTCTTCAGGACGGGAAGATCCAGTTGGAATTGCCGACGGGCGAAGCGCTGGAAATCCCGCTGGACGTCGTTCAGGAGGCGAGGCTGGAATTCGACTGGGCTGACGAGAAATCGAGGAGCAAGCCATAAGAGTCCCTGAAGGAGTTAGGTGGAATGTCGAATCAACTTTTTCAGACGATCGATCAAATCAGTAGAGAAAAGGGCATCGATCCGCAAATTGTGATTCATGCGATCGAGGATGCAATCGTTGTCGCATCGCGAAAATACTTCAAGTCCAACGAAGAGTTGAAGGGCCGCCTCAATTCCGAAACCGGCGAGATCGATGTTTTCGCCCTGAGAAAAGTTGTTCCGGAAGTTACGAATCCCGTTCGCGAAATCTCGCTCGAAGAAGCCCGGCAGATCAAGCCGGACGCTCAGATCGACGAAGATATCGAGTTTCAAAAGCCCACGGTCGGGCTGGGACGCATTGCCGCGCAGATGGCCAAGCAGGTCATCTTTCAGAAAGTCCGCGAAGCCGAACGCGAAAGCGTCTACGCGGAATACCACAAGCACGTCGGCGAAATCGTCAATTGCGTGGTGAAGCGCTACGAGAACGGCGACATCATCGTCGAGCTCGGAAAGACTGAAGGCAAACTCGGAAAGCGCGATCAGTCGAAGCTGGAGAGCTTTGCTCCCGGCGACCGGATCCGCGTGGTCATCACCAAAGTTGAAAAGACGACAAAGGGCCCTCAGGTCATGGTGTCGCGCACGGATCCGGCGTTGGTGCAGCACCTGTTCCAGACGGAAGTTCCCGAAATCTACGACGGAACGGTTCAGATCAAGAGTATTGCGCGTGAAGCGGGCGAGCGCACGAAAATCGCCGTCACCTCGCGCGAGAAAGACGTTGACCCTGTCGGCGCATGCGTTGGAATGAAGGGCACGCGCGTGCAGTCCATCATCCGCGAGCTGCGCGGAGAGAAGATCGATATCATCCAATGGAATGAAGACATCATCGCGTTTGCGACAAACGCGATCAGCCCAGCCAAGGTGAGCCGCGTCACGATCCTCGATCACGCCGAAAAGATCATGGAGATGGTGGTCGAAGACAGTCAACTCTCTCTGGCGATCGGGAAGAAAGGACAGAACGTCCGGCTTGCATCGAAACTGATCGGCTGGCGCATCGATATCAAGAGTGAGGAAGAAAAGCGCGCGGAAATCGAAAGCCAGATCGATCGCATGCAGGCGCAGCCGACGCTTCTGGAATCTGTTCCGGGTCTGACTCCGGCGCTGCTGCAAAAGCTCAATACCGCGGGCATCAGCACCGTCGAGCAGCTCTCGGATCTTTCGCCGGAAGATCTGGAAAAGATTCCGGGCATCGGCGCCAAAACCGTCGAGCGCATCAGCGACGCGTTGTCGGACTACTACGCCGAACTTCCGTCCTATCAGGATCAGATGGTGCGCATGGCAGCCGAGCACATGTTTTCAAAGGATGACAGCGGCCCCGAAGAAGGGGAGGCGGAAGCAGCCATCGCGGCTGAGGAGCAGTCGCCGGCGGCGGAAGGACAGCCCCCCGAGGAGAAGGAAACGGAATAACAGGGGTATAATGATTTGATTCACACAACTCCCTCGGCGCTGCCGGGAAGTTATAGATAGAAGATAATGCCGAAACTTCGAGTCTACCAGTTAGCCCGTGAGCTGAATCGCGATAACTCCGAAATCATTCGCGAACTCCAGCACATGGGCGTGCCGGTAACATCACACTCCAACACTGTTGAAGACCGCCTTGCAGATCAATTGCGGAAGAAGCTGGGCGTGTATTCGCCCGAACCCGAGCGCGCGCCGGCGCCGGAAGTTATAGAAGCGCCTGTTCGAGAACCTGTTGAAGCTCCCCTTGAAGCTAAGGTGGAAGCGAAGGTCGAAGCGCAGGCCGAACGTGTCGGAGTGGTGGAAGAACCCAAGCCTGCCGAACCAGCCGCGTTGAAGGCCGACACGCCGCCCGCCCCTGAAGTCAAGGACGTGAAGGAAGCGAAGGCGGAGCCGAAGGTCGAAGTGAAGGCGGAACCGAAGCCTGCGCCGCCGCCGCCGGTTGTCGAAGAGAAGAAGCCAGCGCCGCCGCCTCCTCCACCTCCTCAACGGCCGAGGCCGGAGCCTCGCGGCGTGCAGTTTGTGGAACCGCGGCAGCCTGTGAGTCCCATCATCAGTCTTCCGGGAGACCGGAAGACTCCGGCAGCGCCGCCTCCGCCGAAGGCGGACGCGCCGCACGAAGAGCGGCGCACCATGCAGCAGATCGTTCAGGAAAAGCTGCGTCAGCAACACCGACTGCCTCAACGCCCCGGCCCCTTGCGGCCGCCGGCGCCGGGACAGCCGGCAAGGCCGCGCGCCGATTTGCGCGGAACTGCGCCTGCCGCGCCGCCGGGCGTCCGTCCGGCGCAGCGAACGCCGGCGGGGCCGGTCTCCCCAACCGACGCGCGACGCAGGACGGAAGCCGTCCGACAGGAAGCAGCGTTGAACCGGAGTCAGCAGCGCTACGAGCGCATGGTCGAGAAAAAGCTGGAGACGCCGTACATCCGGCCTCAGCCCAAGGTGGAAGCCCCGCGCGAGTACCGCCGAGTCCTGCTGACGGAGGGTCTGACCGTTGGCGATCTTGCCGAGAAACTTGAAGTCAAGTCGAAAGACATGATCAAGAAGCTGATGGAACGCGGCGTCTTCGCCACGATCAATCAGACGCTCGACAAGGAGATGGCTAAGCAAATCTGCAAGGATTTCAACGCCGACGCCGAGTTCGTGACGTTTGAGGAAAGCGTCATGCTGGATGCGGTCGAAATAAGCGCTCCGGAAAATGCCGTGTCTCGCGCCCCTGTGGTTACCATCATGGGACACGTCGATCACGGCAAGACCTCGCTGCTCGACGCCATTCGCAAGAGCCGGGTCACCGAGCAGGAGCATGGCGGAATCACCCAGCACATCGGCGCCTATCAGGTGGCCGTTAAAGAACGCAAGATCACGTTCCTCGATACGCCCGGCCATGAAGCTTTCACGCTTATGCGCGCGCGCGGGGCGCGCGTCACGGACATCGTGGTGCTCGTGGTCGCCGCCGACGACGGCGTGATGCCCCAAACTATCGAATCCATTTCCCACGCGCGGGCGGCCAAAGTCGGAATGGTTGTGGCCATCAACAAAATCGACAAACCCGGCGTGAACGTTGAAAAGGTCAAGCGCGAGCTGGCCGAACAAGGCCTGCTGGCCGAAGACTGGGGCGGTCAGACCGTGATGGTGGAAGTGTCGGCCAAGACCGGCAAGAATCTTGACGCGTTGCTGGAAATGATCTTGCTTGTTTCGGATCTCCAGGAATTGAAGGCCGATCCCAGCCTGCCCGCAATGGGAACAGTGCTGGAAGCCAAAGTCGATAAAGGCCGAGGCAACGTCGCCACCGTCCTGGTCCAGAACGGCACGCTCAGAGTCGGAGACAACTTCATCGCGGGCGCCGTCTACGGCAAGGTGCGCGCGATGTTTGATGAGAACAGCCGCAGCGTCAAGGATGCCGGCCCATCGACGCCCGTTGAAGTCCTTGGACTTCAGGGTTTGCCGCTCGCCGGCGACTCCTTCCAGGCCATCGCCGACGAAGCGAAGGCGCGCCAGATGGCGCAATACCGCCAGGACAAGCTGCGCGATATCGCGCTCACGAAGACCTCGCGGCTCACGCTCGATCAGTTGCATCGGCAGTTGGCGGAAGGCGAAGTCAAAGAAGTTCCGATCATCCTGAAGTGCGACGTCCAGGGTTCGCAGGAAGCGTTGACGGAAATGCTCAAGAAGTTGAGCACGGACAAGGTAAAGGTAACCATCATCAACGCCAGCGTAGGAGCGATTTCGGAAAGCGACGTCCTGCTGGCCGCCGCTTCCAACGCGGTCATCGTCGGCTTCAATGTCCGCCCGGAGCGAAAAGCTTCAGATCTGGCCGCCCGCGAGAAGGTCGATATCCGGCTGCACACGGTCATCTATAACGTTGTCGACGAAATCAAACGCGCCATGGTCGGAGTTCTCGAGCCGGTTGTTAAGGAAACGCGCCTCGGCGCCGCCGAAGTGCGCAACACCTTCCGCGTTCCGAAGGTCGGAACGATCGCCGGCTGCTACATCACCGACGGCAAGGTCACACGGAACGCCGAAGTCCGTCTGCTCCGCGACAACGTCGTGATCTATGAAGGCAAGATCGCGTCGCTGAAGCGATTCAAAGATGACGCCTCCGAAGTCACCCGCGGGTACGAGTGCGGCATCGGCATTCAGAATTTCAACGACATCAAGATCGGCGACACGATCGAAGCGTTCGTGACTGAAAGGATCATGGCCGACGTCGGAGCATAAACGCGATTTCGGATTGCGGACTGCGGATTTCGGACTTGAGTCCTCTAAATCCGAAGTCCGCAATCCGCAATCCGAAATTCCCATAATGGTCGTCATCGCTCTGCTGACCCTCGACATTCATATTCCTCACGCACAGTCCCTGAAGGACAAGCGCATGGTGGTGCGGCGCGTGAAGGATCGCTTAAGGTCCAAGTTCAATGTTTCGGTTTCGGAAGTGGACCACCAGGAACTGTGGCAGCGCGCGCAGGTCAGCGTTGTGACAGTCGGATCGGATGAGAGTTATGTCCAGGAGTCGTTGCGTATGGCGCTGGAGGAAGCGGAACGCAGCGCGCCTGAGTGCGTGATGCATGGCAACATCGAGATCGTGTGAATGCAAGGCAGGAGAATCGATCGCATTGAAGAACAGCTCCGCATCGAGGTGAGTGAAATCCTCGAGCGCGAGCTCCACGACCCGCGCGCCCGATCCGCCACGGTCACCGGAGTCAAGGTGTCGCCGGATTTGCGGCACGCCCGCATCTTCGTCAGCGTCCTCGGCGGCGAAGACGAACGTAGGAAAGCCCTTCAAGGTCTCCGATCTGCGGCCGGCTTCGTCCGGAAATCGCTTGGCAAACGCCTGCAGCACATGAAGAGAATTCCCGAGATCGTCTTCGATTACGACGAGTCGATCGAGAAGGGGCTGCGGATCGAGGAACTGCTGCAGCAGATTCGGACGGAGGAGAAATGAGGGAGATTTCGGATTTCGGACTGCGGATTGCGGATTTGGGGCCCCCAAATCCGCAATCCGCAGTCCGAAATCCGAAATCCTTAGCCGGTCTTCTGGTCATCGACAAACCCGCCGGCATGACTTCCCACGACGTCGTGCAGCAGATCCGAAAGACGTTATCGACGAGCCGCGTGGGGCATCTGGGTACGCTCGATCCGATGGCCACGGGCGTGCTGCCTCTGTGCACCGGGAAGGCGACGCGGCTGGCGCAATTCTTCCCGACGTCTCCCAAAGAGTATGTCGGCAGAATCCGGTTTGGCTTCGCGACCGCGACCTACGACCGTGAAGGAGAACCATTGGGCCCGCCGCAGCGGTTCTCGAGTACGGAAAGCCAGGTTGCCGAAGCAATGCGAGCGATGACGGGACCCATCCTCCAGACCCCGCCGCCTTACTCTGCGAAGAAGATCGGTGGCATTCGGTCTCATCAGCTCGCGCGAAAAGGTGAGACTGCGGCGATCGCTCCAGTCGAAGTGGGCATAGAGGCCTTCGAGTTGACGGCTTTTGAACCGCCATCGATCGCTTTCCGCGTGGTGTGCTCCGGTGGAACCTACGTGCGCAGCCTGGCTCATGATCTGGGAAGCCGCCTGGGCTGCGGCGCGCATTTGGAATCGTTGCGTCGGCTGCGTTCAGGAACGTTTGGGATTGACCAGGCTGTCGGGCCGGAGCGAGTGACGGCGGCGAACGTTATTCCCATCGAGAGTCTTCTGACCGAGCTTCCTCGCATTGTGGCGCCTCCGGCTGAAGAGGAGCGTGTGCGAAACGGCAACCCGATGCGAGCCGGAATGGGTTCAGGGCTCGCGCGAATTTTCAACATGAACGGCGAGCTTCTCGCGATCGCTGTCCTAGAAAGGGGTTGGGCGCACCCTAAAGTTGTGCTAACCTCATAATCTTTATGAGCTTAACTAAGGAATCGAAAGGCGCAGTTATCACGCAATACCGTATTCATCCTTCCGATACAGGGTCCCCGGAAGTTCAGATCGCAATATTGAGCGAACGCATTTCATACCTGACCGAGCACTTCAAAACGCATAAAAAAGATCATGCGTCCCGCCGCGGCCTTCTCAAGATTGTGGGCAAGCGCCGTCGGCTGCTCGATTATCTCCGCCAGTATGACGTGGATCGTTATCGCGAAGTAATCAGCAAGTTGGGCATCCGCAAGTAGAACTTCAAGTGCAATGTGATCCGCTCGACAAGATTTCAAAAAAGATTCAAATCAGAATTTGGAAAACCCGGGGCCGTTGCTTCGGGTTTTTGTGTTTTAGGAGAATGACTACATGAACGTCCACAAAGTCAGCGCGACCGTTGGGGAGCGCGAACTTTCAATCGAGGTCGGCAAGCTGGCGAAACAGGCTGACGGCGCCGCCTATGTCCGGTACGGTGACACCGTGCTGCTGGTGACCGCCTGTGCAGCTAAACAACCTCGGGAAGGCCTGGATTTCTTCCCGCTCACGGTCGACTACCGGGAGAATTTTTATGCCGCCGGCAAGATTCCCGGCGGTTTCTTCAAAAGAGAAGGAAAGCCATCCGAACGCGAAGTTTTAACGAGCCGCATGATCGATCGTCCGATCCGGCCGCTGTTTCCCGAAGGTTTCCACAACGAAACGCAGGTGATCGCCTTGGTCCTTTCGGCGGATTCCGACACGGATCCGTCGATGCACGCCATTATTGGCGCCTCGACAGCTTTGTATTGTTCGCCGATACCGTTTCATGAACCCATCGCAGCCGTGCGCGTTGGGTTGGTGGACGGCCGCTACTACATCAATCCGACGTACTCCGAACTTAAAAACAGCCGGCTCAACCTCGCCGTCGCAGGAATGGAAGACGGCATCGTCATGGTGGAGGCGGGCGCGAACGAAGTATCTGAAGAGGTCATGATTGAGGCGTTGAACTTCGGTCACCAGGCTATCAAGCAGATCATAGCGTTGCAGAGGGAACTCTATCGAAAGATACAGCCCCAAAAGCGCGAGGTGGCTCCTCCGCCGTCCGACCCGGCGTTGGCGGCCGAGATTGAAAAGTTCATCCGCGAGGAGTTGGAAGACGCGCTCGATACCAAGAAATACGAAAAGAACGAGAGCTATGCGCGCGTCGATGCCGCCAAGGCGAAGGTGGTCGAACGGTATCCGGACGCCGACGAAGACAAGCTCGCGATGGTGAAGCGCCTGTTCGATGCATTGAAGGAGCGCATCTTCCGCGATCAGATCCTTCGAAAGCGGGAACGTCCCGACAAGCGCAGATTCGATGAGATCCGTCCCATCTGGATTGAAACTGGACTGCTGCCGCGCACGCACGGGTCGGCCGTTTTCACGCGAGGTGAAACGCAGGCGCTTGTCACAGCGACGCTCGGCACGGCGGACGACGTCCAGAAAATGGATTGGCTCGAAGGCGAGTCTTACAAGCGGTTCATGATGCACTACAACTTTCCGCCGTTTTCCGTCGGAGAGACTTCGCCGCTCCGCGGCCCCGGGAGGCGAGAAGTTGGGCACGGCGCGTTAGCGGAGCGCGCTCTACTTCCAGTGATTCCCAGCGAAGAGGCGTGGCCGTACACCATTCGCGTCGTCTCCGACATTTTGGAGTCGAACGGCTCATCCTCCATGGCGACCGTCTGCGGCGGCGCCCTGGCCCTGATGGATGCGGGGGTTCCGATTTCCGCGCCGGTAGCCGGCATTGCCATGGGGCTTGTCAAGGAAGGCGACGACTACGCCGTGCTGACCGACATCGCCGGCGCTGAAGACCATTACGGCGATATGGACTTTAAGGTCGCAGGCACGCGCGCCGGCATCACCGCGCTTCAGATGGATATTAAGATCCCGGGCGTCACATCGACGATCATGGCGGAAGCATTGGAACAGGCGCGCCGAGGCCGCCTGGAAATTCTCGACAAAATGGTCGAGGCCATCCCGACCGTTCGCCCCGAAATCTCGCCGTTCGCGCCGCGGATCTATTCGATGAAGATCCCGACCGACAAAATCCGTGATGTGATCGGACCCGGAGGGAAGATGATCCGGTCGATCATCGACCAAACCGGCGTCAAGATCGACGTGGCCGATGACGGCCGCGTCAGCATCGCCTCGTCCGACGGCCCGTCCGCCAATAAAGCGATCCGGATCATCCAGGAACTCACGGCCACCGCGGAAATCGGCAAGACATACCTGGGCAAGGTCATCCGCATCGAAGATTTCGGCGCCTTCGTCGAAATCTTTCCAGGCAGAGACGGCCTGCTGCACATCTCTGAAATCGACGAGAAAAGGATTCGCAACGTGCGCGACGAACTGAAAGAAGGCGACCAGATCATGGTTAAGGTCGTCGGAATCGAGGGCAACAAGATCAAGCTGTCACGACGCGCCGTTCTGCGGGATCAGAAACAAAGGCAGGAGCAGAAGCAGTAAGGAAGATTTCGGATTTCGGACTGCGGATTTCGGATTTTGCAGAACCATCGCGGCCCCAAATCCGAAATCCGCAGTCCGAAATCCGAAATCTCAGTCGTAGTCCAGCGGTTTGATCGGCTCCTCGAGTTCGTCCACGCGTTTCATGGCTTCCTCGAACTTGTCTTCCACGGATTTCATTCTGGTCTGTTCACGCGAGAACGCTTCACGGAACCGCTCATCGGCAGTCTCTTTCTCCTTCTGAACCTGCAGGACGGCCTCTTCGAACGAGACGCTTTTCTTCCGAGGCTTCTCTGTGAAGAGCACCTCCCCAGTGGAACGATCCACTGTGAGCACTGCCTCGCAACAGGTGCAGCGCACGCGCAAGTGAGTTTCCTTCTTCCCCATAGCCGGAAGTATAGCCCATGGAATCAGTCAAACGGGGAATCTGAAATTGGACGAATCCTGCATCTCAAGTCCGAAATCTGAGAGTGCAGATTGGACTGTTTCGGCGCAGCGACGCCTGTTTCGGATCTGCGCCAGTCCAGTCAGAAATCTCAGATTTCGGATCTGAGATGCAGGATTCGTCCAATTTCGAAATTCCCCGGCAGCTCATGATTGGTCAAGTACATTGTTGCCCCCCTCTACCCCGCCGTCGGCATGTTCAGTGAGCCGGCGGCAGGGTCTGTTTCCGTCCAGCGTCCGGTGATGACTTTGCGGCGTGTGTAGAAGTAAATGCCTTCGACGCCGTGCATGTGCAGATCGCCGAACATCGAGGACTTCCATCCGCCGAAAGAGAAAAACGCCGTCGGCGCCGGGATCGGAACATTGATCCCGACCATCCCCGCGTCAATTTCATTCTGAAACTTTCGAGCGGCGCCTCCGGACTTTGTAAACACGGCGGCGCCGTTGGCGTAGGGGTTTGCATTCACCAGGGCGATGGCGTCTTCGAAAGAAGCCGCGCGGAGAATTGTCAGAACGGGACCGAAGATTTCGTCGCGGTAGATCGTCATGTCGGGGGTCACATGATCGAAGATCGTGGGCCCGATGAAAAAGCCTTCCGCTGCGCCGGACGCCTTCACGACGCGTCCGTCCAGGATCAGCCGGGCGCCGGCGCGGACTCCGGCCTCGATATAGCTGCGGATTCGGTCGCGGTGTTCTCTCGTAATGACCGGCCCCATGTCGACGCCCTCGGCCGTTCCAGGACCGACCCTGATCCGCGCCGCCTTGTCCTTTAGCCGGGCGGCCAATGCATCTCCCGCGGCGCCGACGGCGACGATTGCGGAAATCGCCATACAGCGCTGCCCGGCGGACCCGAATCCCGCCCCGATGAGCGCGTCGGCGGCGAAGTCGAGATCCGCGTCCGGCAGAACAACGGCGTGGTTCTTCGCGCCGCCCAAGGCCTGAACGCGCTTCCCGTTTGCGGCAGCCGCCGCATAGATGGCGCGTGCGACCGGAGTCGAGCCAACGAAAGATACGGCCTTCACGTCCGGATGCGCCAGCAGCGCCTCGACAGTGGACTTGTCGCCATGCACGACGTTGAACACCCCGTCGGGAAGTCCCGCCTCTTTCAGGAGCTCTGCCATGCGAACGGCCGCCGATGGAACCTTCTCGGAAGGCTTTAGGACGAACGTATTGCCGCAGACCAGGGCCACGGGAAACATCCACAGCGGAACCATCACCGGGAAGTTGAACGGCGTGATTCCGACGCAGACTCCCAGAGGTTGAAGCGCCGAATGACAGTCGACTTCCCTGCCGACGTTTTCGGCATGCTCGCCTTTCAAAAGATGCGGAGCGCCGGATGCGAACTCCACGACTTCGATGCCGCGCTGCAGCGACCCTAGTGCGTCGGAAACAGTCTTACCGTGCTCTTGGGAAATCAGACGGGCCAGCGCGCTGCGTTCGCGCTCCAGCAGCAGGCGAAATCGGTCCAGCAGGCGCGCGCGCTGCACAGGCGTCGTTTCACTCCAGGCCGGAAACGCCGCTGCGGCGGCGGCAACGGCCGCAGCGACGTCCTTTCTGGCAGCGAACGGCGCACGGCGGATCATCCTTCCGGTCGCAGGATCGAACACGTCTCCGCAATTTGGGGTCGCGCTGTGATAGGGGCGGCCATTCACCCACATCGGAACGATCGGAATCTCAGAAGTCACATCCAGTCCTCCACCGTGCTAAGCGTGATCGAGCATGCCTGTCTTATCCTTGAGGACGCTGACGCAGATCAGGCTGATCACGGCAGACAGCGAGATATAAGCTGCGATGGCCATGGACGTCCCATAGTATCTGAACAACATCGCAGCGACGATCGGCGCCGGCCCGCCAGCCGTCAGGGAGGCGAGCTGGTACCCCAAGGCGGATCCGCTGTAACGCACGGAACCGGGAAAGCTTTCAGCGATAAAGGCTGCCTGAGGACCGTACTGCAGGTCGTGCAACGGCAGGCCGAGAATAATGGCTAATGCAATCCAGACCGTCACGCGGCTGTCGATCATTTCGAAATAGATAAAAGGAAAAACGACCATCACCAGGCACCCGATTGCCGTGATGGTCCGGCGGCCGTACTTGTCCGACAGGTGGCCGGCGAGCGGGATCGTGAAGAGCGAAACGACCGATTGCATCATCACCAGATTCAAGAGGAATGTGCGGCCCAAGCCGAGAGCCTGCGTGCCGTACGCGAGAATGTAGGTCGTAAAGATGTAGAAGGGAACATGCTGCCCGGTGCGGAGAAGCGCCGTCAGGACAACCTCGCGCCAGTTGCGCCGCAGCACTGCGGCCAGGGGCGCGCGCTGCACTTTGCCTTGCTGCTTGAGATTTGCAAAGACCGGCGATTCGAGGACGCCGATGCGAATCCAGAGGCCTACGAAGATCAGAACGAAGCTAGCCAGAAACGGGACGCGCCAGCCCCATGTCAAAAACGCCTCGTCGTCCAGCACGACGGTCATCAGCGCCAGCGCTCCATTCGCCAGGACCATGCCCGCAGGCGCGCCGAATTGCGCGAAGCTTGTGGTGAAGCCGCGCCGTTCCGGCCTTGTCCATTCGCCGGCCATCAGGACCGATCCGCTCCATTCCCCGCCGACGCTGATGCCTTGAAGAGCCCGGCCGACAGTCAGCAGGACGGCGCCCCAGATTCCAATCGTTGCATATGATGGAACCAGGCCAATGCCCATCGTCGCGACGCCCATCATCATCATCGTAATGATCAAGAGCGACTTGCGCCCGATTCGATCGCCGTAATGTCCGAAAATTGCAGCGCCGAGCGGCCGTGCGGCGAAGCCGACGAAATAAGTGGAAAAGGCCAACAGGGTGCCCGTGAACGGATCGGATTCAGGAAAAAACTGCTGAGGAAATACGAGCGCCGCCACGACGCCGTATAGAAAGAAGTCGTACCACTCAATCGTCGTGCCCACGGCGGACGCAGCCACCGCGCGTACAGTCATCCGCCGCCGGTCTTCCGCGCTGAGCGTCGCCGCGGCCTGTGTGGCGGGATCTCGAGCCGATTTCATGCTGACTGTACGATATCAGGCAGCACGCGCCGATCGCTAGAAATTGAAGCTCATCGACAGATACATACTGCGTCCTGCGGCGGCGCCGGTGGGTTTTCCGAACAAGGGAGAGGTGAGGACGCCGCTGTAGCCGCGCACCTGCGTGTTATTCAGCAAATTGTTGACGTTGACGCTGAAGGTGAGACGCGGCCCTGGATTAGGGACGCCGGGCGCTCCAGCGGACACGACGGCGGGAGCAATGATGATGGGTTGGCCGCCGGCGGGGACGATCACCTGCTGCGGTTCCGCGAACGCGTTGTTGGCGGGCCGCGCCGGTTCGGGCTTCTTCAAGTTGAAGGTCTTGCTCAGGCTCATGCTCACGTTGTAGGTGCCTGGCGAGCGCACGGAATTGCGCGGAACGCCGGCAGGACGATCATTGGTCGTCTGGTCGCCGTTTTCATCGCGGCCGGTCGTGACGGTGTAAGGCCGACCGGAGGCGGCCGTGACCGTGAATGACGCGTTCACTGCCTTGGGCAGTCTCAGCATGAACAAGCTTTCAACGCGGTGGCGCGTGTCGCCGGAAGCAGGCGCCCATTCCGACGCCCAGTCATATTGATTCTGCGCCGATGCGTCGTCGTGGGCCCACCCCAGTGTGTATTGAGTCAGAGGGACGGACAAGCCGATCTTCCACAGGGTCAGATTGGCTGGAGGCATGATCCGGAACGATAGATTCTTGGATAAGGATTTTCCTGTGGACTCGAACTGCAAGATGTTGCCGGCGATCGGGTAATAGGGCCGCATACGATCGACTTCCTCGCGGGCCGCCGCCTGGACCGCCGGATCGAAGGAGTTCAGTCTCGTCAGCAGTTCGTCTGATAGTGGGGTTCCCGGATACGGCGCATTGATGTTCCGCGTCCGGATCAGCCTCACGCCGCGCGTGGCGTTGATTGACGCTCCGAAACGCCAGCCTTTGACGAGATTCTGCTCAAGGGAAACTTGCGTATTGAAACTATAGGGCGCCGCAAGATTCGGATCCTGGACGCGAAACGAAGTGCTCGTGATTCCCGTCGTGCTGCCTGTTCCATTGAGGAAGGGATCGGGATACGACGGGTTCGTGATCACCGTCTGAAATTGACGCGTCTTTCCGTCTTGCCGCAGGAGTTGTTCGACGCTTCCGATGTTGAAAATCTGATGTGAGATCCGCGCTCCGGCCCGAATGACCGTGCCCTGGCGCGGCTGGTAGGCGAAGCCGACAGTGGGAGCGATATTGTTGTTGTCTTTGAGATTCGTCTGAATCTGGTAGCGGACGCCCATGCTCAGATTGACTTTCGGATACATGCGCCAGTCGGACTGCAGGAACGCCGCCGCCTGCCATTGACTCACTTCCAGCGAAGGATCGCCCGTGGTTTGCGTGAAGGTCACGGGCCGGCCGGCCAGATAGTCCTCGAGACTCGAGAACACAAACGTGCCGCGGTAGTTGTTTTCGTTGACGCTTCGGTTCTTCATGTACGTCGCATCCACGCCGATCTGAAGATTGAGCGGCGGCTTCACTTGCCATCGCAGCGTGTCGCCGAAGTTGTAATTAAGGTTGCGGTTGTTGCTGCGGTTTTGTGCGCCGCCGCCGTAGAAGGCGTCCAGAACGTTGATGGCGATCGCGTCCGTCACAGGTTCTTGAGATGAATTCGTGCGGAACGCCCGGAAGCGCAGTTCGTTGATCGTGGTTGGATTGAAGATCGCCCGCTCGATGAACTGCGCTTGCCAGCTATGGTTCTTCGAGTTGGATGCGCGCTCCGGCAGGTTGAATCCGCCAATGCCCTGGTTTTCGGAGTTCGAAGACGTATAGCTGACGTTGAAATTCACGGTGTGAATCATGTTCAGGTACAACTGCCCCGTCAGATTCAGGTTCCGGTTCTTTGACGGACTGGTGACGCCGTCACTGCGCGCTCCGTCGGGGGTGATGGCGCGAAGCGCATTGCCTTCGAGTTCGTATTCGGTAATGCTCCCGTTGAACCGCATCGTCAGGAAGCCTGGAATCACCGGTCCGCCATAGTTGGTGCTGAACGAACGCTGTTGCGTGTCGGGTTTCGTCAGAGCATACGGCGTCATCGCGTTGAGCCCGGAATCACGAAAGCTGAAGCTTGCGCCGCCGGTCCAGCTTCCCGTTCCGGGCCTCGTCACGATCTGAATGCGTGCTCCACCCGTGCTGTCGGCGCTGAAGACGTTGCGGTCAATGATGACCTGCTGAATGAGTTCGCGAGGGGGAATACGGCCGCCGGTGAAGCCGTCAACAACGATATTCACTTGTTCTCCGGGCGCGCCGCCAACGAGCGCCTGAAGATACGCCATCAAGGATTCCTCGTCTTCGGGAAGATCTTTCAACGCGTCGCCTGCGATGGTTGTCGACGTCAGATTCGCTGCTTCGTCGAGGTTGACGCGATCCGTCTGAGATGGAACATCCACCTTGGAGTCCGGCGCCGCCACCGCCATCGAAATAGAAAGAGGCGCCATGTTCGGAACCACGCGCAGCGCCTGCTGGTAAAGGCGGTAATCGGGCGCAGTCGCCTCCAGCCGGTATTCGCCCGCAGGCAGGTCTAGAGCGAAGTTTCCTGCGGCGTCGGTCTTCGTCTCACGAAGGGTGTTCGCGCCTTGAAAGATCTTGACGTCAACCCTCGGCATCACCGCGCCGGTAGGGTCGAGAACTCGTCCGGTGAACCGGATCGTCTGGGCGTTTAGCGCCGAAACGAACAACAGGAGTAACGCCACCAGGAACACTCTAGGCAACCGCATGCAATGTCTCTCCATTCTCCGCGCGGGGGGACGCCGGACTCGATTGCAAAGAACGAAGGTGAAAAACACGAGAAAGGCTAATCATTAGACACCGCCGCTCGAAATCCGGTTGACGCAGATCAATGCCCCCTGCGCTCGCTGGCGCTCGCGGTCTTCCCCCAAACCGTCAATCCGGGCGACAAATTGTGTCAGTCTGCGGCGGGGTCGGCGAGGCAAGCCGCTGTTTTTGAGCGTGTTGGGAATTGGCGCGCCGCTTGCTTAGTACAGTGCAGCCACGGACGGATTGAAAGAGAGACCTCCCTCACCGGAGCCGCCCTAGGATGGGGCGCTCCGGCCTCCCTTCGAACTGCCCTTCTAGAACGTGAGCCGCTGATTCGGAATCTGCGGCTTACCCGTCTTTCTGCGTCACTCCGAGTCGGCTACGGCAACTGGGGCCGTTCGTAAGGCGTGCTGGGAGGAGTCAAGCTGCGCAGGAAAGCCAGCAGTTGAGTCCGTTCTTCCGCCGTCAGTTTCCTCGCCTTGAATTTTTCATCGAGGTTGGGATTCTTGATCCCGCCCATCAGCACAAAGTCGACGGCTTCTTCGAGCGTTTGCGCGCGGCCGTCGTGGAAATACGGCGCTGTTTCGGTGATGCTCCGGAGAGTCGGCGTCTTGAATGCGCCATTGAGCTTCGCTGCGTTCGGATCCTTCGTTCCCGCTGCGGCGGCGCGGTCTGCGAGGATTTTGCCGCGGCCAAGATCCGGCATCGGCTTGTCGAACCCGACGCCGATGTTGTGGAACATGTCATCGGTGTAGCCCGGCGGAACATGGCAAAGCGAGCAGTTGGCTTTCGTGTCCTGGCGGAAGACTTCGAAGCCCTTGACGACTTCCTCGGATACAGCGGACTTGTCTCCTTGCTCGTAGCGATCCCAGGGCGAGCCGTCGGACGTAATCGTCCGGACAAACGTCGCGAGGGCCTTCACAACGAGGTCCGGCGTCGCCGGACCGCCCATGTGCTGCTCGAACGCGCGCCGATAGCCTTCGATTCCGTTCAACGTCTCCGCGATTTTCTCCGGTTCCATCGCTCCCATCTGGCCGCGCCATGCAGCGAGAATCTGGTTTTCGAGAGTTGCGGCGCGTCCGTCCCAATAGTACTGCGTGTAGTAGCCGGCGTTGAGCAGCGTTGGCGTGTGGCGCGTGTTCAGGCTTCCATCGAATTTTGGAGAGAGCGCTTTGCCGTCAGTCCACCCCATCTCAGGTACGTGACATGTCTCGCAGGACATCGCGCCTGACGGCGAAAGCCGTTTATCGAAAAACAACTGTTTCCCAAGCCCTGCCTTCTCGGGACTAAATGGATTGTCCGCAGGGAACTGCATCTCCGGCAACGCGACGCGATCCGGCAGGGACACTGTCGGCGACGCCGCCGGTGCGGGGGCAGGCGGCTCCGAGCTATCCGGACTGCAGGACGAAGCGAACAAAAGGAAACCCAGCAGAAGGATCTTTGCAGATTTCATGCAAGCGCGCCTCCGTGTTGGCGTCGATTTGGTTGTGAACGCTTTGGGTGAAACACCGCACGATTTGTTTGCGGCGCGAGGATTATACCAGACTCATCCTGCGCCGCATTGCTCTTGAGCGGGCGTTGTGCCATGTTGGGGGTGCATGGCGGAGCGAATCGACGTGGATTTCATCATTATTGGAAGCGGCGTGGCCGGACTGAGGGCCGCCGGCGACCTCGCACAGAAGGGCCGCGTCCTGATTCTGACCAAAACTGAACTGACGGAATCCAACTCGCGCTACGCGCAGGGCGGAATTGCAGCAGCCGTTGGAGAAACGGACTCAACGGAATTGCATCTCGCCGACACCTTAGCTGCAGGCGCCGGTCTATGCGACGAGCAGGCCGTGCGCCTTCTCGCGACAGAGGCCCCGGCTGAAATCGAACGCCTCATTGGATGGGGAGCCGCTTTTGATCGTACGGGCCAGGGTCTTGCGCTGGGAAGGGAGGGAGCGCACAGCAGGCCGCGCGTTCTGCATGCGCACGGCGACGCGACCGGAAAGGAAATTGTCCGGGCGCTGTCGTCGCGAATTCGTGATGCGTCTTCTGTGCAAGTAGCGCCGTTTGCCTTCGTGCAGGAATTGATTCTGGCGGACGACGGAGTCGCCGGCGTCCGGTTCGTGCAGCGCGGACGGAGCTATGAAGCGTTCGGCGCTGCAACGCTTATTGCGTCGGGCGGCGCCGGGCAGGTCTATCGGGAGACGACCAATCCTGCTGTCGCAACAGGAGACGGATTCGCCCTCGGCTATCGAGCCGGCGCCCTTTTGCGCGACATGGAATTCGTGCAATTCCATCCGACTGCGTTGCGGATTCCCGGCGCCGCGCCCTTTCTCATATCGGAGGCAGTACGCGGCGAGGGCGCTCATCTGATCAACGATTCCGGCAAACGGTTCGTGGATGAACTTGCGCCGCGCGACGTCGTGGCGCGGGCGATCTACGAAAGGCTCGCGGCGCGTTCGCAGGTGTATCTGGATTTGCGACATCTTCCCGCCGATCACATCCGACGCCGCTTCCCGCAGATATTTCATTATTGCCTCGACCGCGGCGTGGACATCACCCGCGAACCGCTGCCGGTTACGCCGGCCGCGCATTACTTCATGGGCGGGCTCCATACGGACCTTGAAGGCCGGACGTCCCTTCGACGCCTGTTTGCCGCGGGCGAATCCGCGTCCACCGGCGTACACGGCGCGAATCGGCTCGCTAGCAATTCGCTTCTGGAATGCGTCGTATTTGGCGGGCGTGCAGCCGCCGCCATGGCGCAAGTCGAACGGATTGCGCCGCGAACCTTAAACCCGACAGGGCTCGGGCTGCGAACGCCGGCCGACGTTGGATCGGCAAGAGCCGTCATCCAGGAAACGGCCTGGAGCTGCGGCGGCATTCTTCGCAACGCCGACGGCTTGCAGTCCGGGCTTGCAGTCTTAGAGGACCTCGAAGCGGCCTGTGAAAACCGCGACAATCCTTCCATCGACCAGATCGAGACCGCCAACATGCTGGCCGTCGCGCGGCTGGTATTGAGCAGCGCTTTGGCGAGGCTGGAGAGCCGCGGCGCGCATTACCGTACGGACTACCCCCAGCGCGACGACGAACGATTCCGTTTCCATACGTGGGTCCGCTCCGGCGACCCGCCCCGGATCCTGTAGGGGCGGTCTATGACCGCCCAGGGGGCCGTCTATGACCGCCCGCCGCCCAGGTCTATAACCGCTCGGGCGCTTGCAGAGCGCCCTTACAGCACGCCCGATCCTGGACTTTTTCCCAGATTTTGTCTTGTCCGACTTTTGACCCCTTGTTAGTTTTCGACTGCCAAGAAACGGGGGAAAGAACCAGAGAACTCCCGTAGGAAACGGCGGTTGGGGATGATTGCTTGACACCTTGGCGCCCCAGCCTTCAAATACGCGGGTTCTGTGGGAGCGGACGAGACTTCATGGATAGAGCCAAAGAGGTCATGACATTACGGGAGGCTTCAGAGTACCTCGGCGTCTCTCCGGACACGCTTTACAAGTACCTCAGCGAGGACAGAATTCCGGCCTTCAAACTCGGAAACCGCTGGAGGTTCAAGAAGGATCTTCTGGACCGATGGATGGAAAAGCAGAGCGAGCGCGTCATGGAAGCCCGGTCCAAACGCATCGTGAAAGGCGCCTTCAAAGGATGAAGATGATGTTCAAGAAGACAAAGCCGCTTGTGGGACTCGACATCGGATCGAGCGGCGTTAAAGCCGTGGAACTCGTAAAGGCCAAGAGAGGCTATCAGGTCACCCGGCTCGCGTACGAAACGTTGGGACCGGATTCTGTCGTGGACGGCGCGATCATGGACTCCTTCACGGTTGCGCAGGCCATCAAGCGGGCTCTGACTGCCGGGAAATTCAAGCCTCATGGAGTGGCCGCAGGCGTTTCAGGACATTCCGTCATCGTGAAGCGCGTCGTGCTGCCGGCGGCGACGGCGGAAGAAGTGGAGGCCTCGATTCACTTCGACGCCGAGCAATACATCCCCTTCGAGATCTCGGAAGTCAATCTGGACTATCACGTCGTGGGCCCGCCGGAAGGCGACCAGCCGGGGACAGAGGTCCTTCTGGTCGTCGCCAAGAAGGACAAGATCCAGAATCACACGAACGTCATCAGTCTCGCCGGCCGGACGACGGTCGTAGTGGACATCGACGCGTTCGCACTGCAAAACGTCTTCGAGGCGAATTACTCGGTCGATGCGAATTCAATAATCGCCCTGGTGAACATCGGCGCTTCGCTGATGAACATCAATATCACCAAGGGCAGCGTTCCCCTGTTTGTGCGTGACGTCTCCATCGGAGGCAATCAGTACACGGACATCCTGCAGAAAGAGCTTCAGATCAGCTTTCAAGAAGCTGAAGACCTCAAAGTCGGACGTTCGGGCGGGGATGCGCACATGGTTCAGCCTCTGTTGGAATCGATTACGGAGATGCTGGTTCTGGAGCTTCAGAAGACCTTCGATTTCTTCCGCGAAACATATCCGAACGAGGTTATCGCCAGAGTGCTGCTGAGCGGCGGCACGTCGCGTATTCCTGGCCTCGCGCAGAAGATCGAAAGCACATTTGGGTTTCCAACCGAGCCTATGAATCCCTTCCGGTCGATTACGTTCGGACCGGATGTGGACGCGGCCAAGGCGACGGCGCTCGGGCCTTCACTGGCGGTTGCGATCGGATTAGCTCTGAGAGGGATGGAGTCATGATCAAAGTCAATCTTGCCGGCGCCATGCGCAAGAAGGCGGCTGTGAAGCAGGCGCGGCCGCGCATGACGGTCTCGGCGCCGTCGAACCTGCTGCCGATCGTCTTCGTTCTCATGGCTGCGGCGACCGCGGTCGCCGGCTACCTCTGGTACAGCAGGCTCAGCTCCCGCATCGAGGAGCTGACGTCTCAGATCAGCGAGGCGCAGGCGGAGAAGGCCAAGTTGGATGTGGTGATTCAGCAAAACCGGATCTACGAAACGCGGAAGCAGCAGCTCGAGAGCCGCATCAAGGTTATCGAAGACCTCAAGCGGAATCAGATTACGCCTGTCGTGTCGCTGGACATGCTCAGCCGCGCAGTCGACAGGACCCGATATGTCTGGCTCTCGAACGTGGACCAGAACAACACGCAGTTCACGATGGCAGGCGCCAGCAGTTCCTTGAATGCGCTCGCCGACTTCGTCTCGAATCTTGAAAACACCGGCTACTTTCACAACGTCAATCTGGTCAGCGCTCAGGACACGGACGGCAACTACGTTTTTAACATGACCTGCGAATTTGCGCCGCCGCAGCGCGCCGGCGATGCCCGCGGAGGAAACTGATATGGCGGAAGCAAAAGGCTTTCAGAGGCTTAGCAAGCCGGCGCAGATTCTGATCGTGGCGGCGGCGTGCGGAGGATTGTTGGCGGCTGTCTGGTATCAGTATCTCGCCCCGATGGAGGAAGACATCGCGGCGAAGACAACCCAGTTGGCGGACCTCCGGGCGCAGATTGCGCGAAGCCAGCAGCAGTTGAAAATCTTTGAACAATTCAAGAAGGAGACCGAGGAACTCCAGGTCCGTCTCGAATCCCTGAAGCGCATCTTACCGCTTGCAAAAGAAACGGCGCAGTTGCTGCGGCAGGCTCAGCAGGCGGCCAGCAGTTCCTCGCTTCGGATTCTGCGGGTTGTACCGAAAAATGTCGTCGAACACGATGTCTATTCGGAGTGGCCGATCGAAATGGAAGTCACCGGCACGTACCACAACATGGGGACATTTCTGGATAAGATTCGCCAGCTTCCTCGAATCGTCAACATCAACAACTTGAAACTCGCCAGCCGGGCTTCCGAAGGCGACAAGGCCTTCACGTCAAGCATCGGCGTCACGTACACCGCGACGACATTCGTATATCGCGAGGAAGGAATCGCGAGCACGGCGCCGCCGCCGACCACTGTCCGGTAAGCCGCGCCTGTGAGAAAGCAAAACAATGTACCGACTATTTGCATTGAGTTGTCTGATTAGCCTGGTCCTTAGCGTCCTTGCCGTTCCTGCCGGCGCTGGACAGCAGAATCCTCCCGCAGCGCCGGCGGAGCCGGCGCCGATTCTTTCGGCGCCTCCGGGCTATAAGTACGACGCCCGCGGACGCAGGGATCCCTTTGTCAATCCTGTTCCGAAACCCAAGGGAGACGAAGGCCCGAAGACGCCGGTGGTCCGGCCTCCGGGACTGAAGGGCGTGCTGGTGGCCGAAGCGACGCTCCTCGGCGTCGTGACGTCCAAGGAGCCGGGAATGAACCGGGCGGTCATCCAGGCCCCGGGCAACAAAACATATTTTGCTTCGCGCGGCGATGCGCTTTATGACGCCGTCGTGAAGGAAATCCGGCGCGATGCCGTTGTATTCACTGTGGCCGCTCTGCCGCCGGACAAGGCGGCGGGAAAGCCGGCAAGCCGGGAAATCGTGCGGAGAGTTCGTCCTTTGGCAGGAGAAAACCAATGAGACTGTTGGATTCCATGAAGGTGTTGGCAGTCGGAATTTCACTCTGTGTATTGACGCTTGGAGTGAGCGGCGCCCCAGCCAAGAGCGTTCTGGCTGTGAAGGACGTCGCGTTCATGACGACAGGGCCGTCCCTGGAGGTCCGGATCATCGCGACCCACGACGCGGACTTCACTTACTTCGAGCTGAATGAGCCGCATCGTCTGGTCGTCGATTTTCACGGAACGCGCAACGACGTCCGTTTTGCGCAGCGCAAGGTCGGCGCATCCGGAGTCGAGCGCGTCCGAACGTCCTTATTTAATTACGGAGATCGCAAGGCGACACGGATCGTATTCGATCTCGCGAACGACGCGCGATACCAGGTCATCGACGAAGGATCGCTGATCCGAGTCGTGTTCAACCCTGCAGGCGCGGTCCATGACCGCGCATCTAACGACGTTGCAAAACCCTCCGGCCGCGCCCCTCTGAATCTGGTGGCGGGCCCGCCGACCGTTCCTGCGCTGCCCGAAGAAACGTCTCCGCGGGCGCCGAAGCTGGCGGACCCGGAGCCAAAGCTCGCGCCGACGGCCTCCGCGCTTGCCGCAGCGTTGCCCAGCGTCAAGGCCCCTGGACAAATCACAACGGCGCCGCCGCAAACCGGCGCCCCGATCACGGCGCCGCCGCAGCCCCAGCAATACAGCGGCGAGATCATTTCGCTGGACCTCCGCGATGTGGACCTGAAGGACTTCTTCCGGCTCATCGGCGAGATCAGCGGGCTCAACATTGTCCTGGATCCAAACGTTGGGGGCAGCCTGACCCTCCGGCTCACAGACGTCCCGTGGGATCAGGCGCTGGATGTCGTCTTGAGAAACTTCCAGCTCGGCGGGCAGCTCCAAGGCAACGTGCTGCGCATCGCGACGAACTCGACGCTCCAGGCCGAGGAAAACGCTCGGAAACAGCTCCGCGACGCCCAGGAACTGGCGGCCGATCTGTCCTCGAAGAGCTACATTCTCAACTACACCAAGGCGGACGCCGTCAGCGCGACGCTGCGGACCTTCCTGACGTCCCGAGGCACGATCACACAGGATCCCCGCAAGAACGCCTTGATTGTGTCGGACGTCCCCGGCCAATTCGGGAAGATCGATGACCTGATCAAGTTCCTCGACACGCCGCAGCAGCAGGTCGAAATCGAAGCCCGGCTGTTGTCGGCCAACAAGTCGTTCACACGGGATATCGGCAATCAGCTCGGATTCGTCGTCGGCAACAACAGCGGCAACGTGCTGACCGGTGGCGCCGGGACCAGCAGCCCGTTCATTCGGAATCCTCCTCCGCGCGTCACAACCGGCCAGGCCAGCGTCCCGTTGGCCGTGGACCTGCCGGCCGCCGCCACCTCCGGCCTTGCGTTTCTGTTACAGCCGGGCGGCGACATCATTCTTGATGAGATCATTACGCTGGCGGAAACTCGGGGCACGGCGAAACTGATTTCCCGTCCGAAGGTGACAACGCAGAACAATCAGCCGGCGACCATCTCGCAGGGCACTCAGATCCCAGTCCAGACGAACGTCAACAATACAATCTCGGTCCAGTTCATCGAGTTCGCCTTGAAGCTGACAGTCACGCCGCAGATCACGTCGGCCGGTACGATTCTGTTGAACGCTCGGATTGAAAACAGCACTCCGGACTTCGCGAGATCGGTTAACAATGTTCCGTCGGTGGCGACCCAGCAGGCGCAGACGCAAGTGTTGATGCCCGATGGGGCGACAGCGATGGTCGGCGGCATTCTCGTCGACAGCGATTCCGTGAACGTCCGGCAGGTTCCGGGGCTCGGAAGCATTCCGATCATCGGCTATCTGTTCAAAAACACCCTGACGGTCAAAAGCACCAGCGAACTGTTGTTCTTCATTACGGCCAAGATCAAGCCGGCCGAAACGCTGGACGTGACCGCCCCGGGCGACTAGCGGTCAATTTGGGGACAGAGACCAATTTCCTGCGCGTGACGGACCCGATAGTCTTCAGAACAAACGCCACGTGCAGGAAATTGGTCTCTGTCCCCAAATTGACCTTGAGCTTAAAATACCGCCCGCGGTGCAACCTACGTTCGAACGTATATTCTCCAAGCTGCGGAAGGCAGTCTCCGGCGTCCACGCGCTGGTTCTTGTGGGCGCCGATGGGGAGCTTGTCGATCATGCGGCCACGCGTCTAGATTTCGACGTCAGCGTCTTCGCCGCCGAGTACGCAACCTTGATCCGCATCGCCCAGCGGACCGCGCAGGACACGAGCATGGGCGACTTGACCGAATACGTCGCCGTCGCGGACGCCGGCGTGATTGTCGCGAGGCGCCTTTCGTCGAATCACTTTGCAATCGCCCTATGCAGCCGCCAGGAGCAGCTCGGCCGGCTGCGGTACGAGCTGAAGGTCGGGACGAGAGATCTGGACAAACATCTGATGAGTTCATGATTTCCGAAACGCCGAACCGTGTCGTCGGCCAGAAATCGGGTGTTCGGGCTTGATTTTACCGTTATACTCCTCGCTTGCTTATGAACCTGAAAGAACTGAAGGAAATCATCGAGATGGTGACGTCCCGGGATTCCATCGAGGAGCTGGAAATCGAAAAGTCCGGGGTGCGCCTTCGAATCAAGCGAGCGCATTCTCACGGGTTGCATTCAGTCTTATCGGTCCCCCCAGCCTCTACGACGACCGGGGCCGCGTTCCCGGCGCCTCCGGCTCAGAGACAGATTTCAGGTGAGGATGAAGACCTTTTCTTTATTAAATCGCCAATCGTGGGTACATTTTACAAGTCTCCAACGCCGACTGCGGAGCCGTTCGTTTCCGTGGGGGACTTCGTCGAGAAGGGAACCGTTCTGTGCATTATCGAGGCGATGAAGCTCATGAATGAGATTGAGTCGGAGGTCGCCGGCGAAATCGTGGCTGCGTTCGTCGAAAACGGGCAGCCCGTCGAATTTGGGGAGAAGCTTTTCGCAATTCGTCCCCGCTAATAAGGCTCAACAATGTTCGAAAAGATTCTCGTCGCCAATCGCGGAGAAATAGCGCTGCGCGTTATTTGCGCATGCAAGGAGCTCGGCATCAAGACCGTCGCCGTCTTTTCCGAAGCCGACCGCCATGCGCTCCACGTACGGTTTGCGGACGAAGCCATCTGCATCGGGCCCCCAAAAAGCGGCGACAGTTACTTGAACATCCCAAGCGTCATCAGCGCCGCCGAGGTGTCGAACGTCGACGCCATCCATCCTGGCTACGGTTTTCTGTCCGAAAGCGCCTACTTTGCGGAAGTGTGTCAGACAAGCCAGATCAAGTTCATCGGTCCTTCCGCAGACAGCATCCGGCTCATGGGAGACAAAGCCAGGGCGCGCGAGGAAATGAGCCGACTGGGTCTCGCAGTGCTGCCGGGAAGCGCCGGGACCGTGCAAAGCGAGGACGAAGCCGTCGGCGTCGCCAATGAGATCGGCTATCCCGTCATTATTAAGGCGGCTGCCGGCGGCGGAGGTCGCGGCATGCGCGTCGTTCATAGCCGCAGCGAAATGGCTCTGGCTTTGCAAACGGCTCAGGCCGAAGCAGCCAGCGCCTTTGGCGTACCGGACTGTTATATCGAAAAATACATTGAGCGCGCCCGCCATATCGAATTTCAGATCATGGCGGACGAGCATGGCAACGTGATCCATTTGGGCGAGCGTGAATGTTCGATTCAACGCCGGCATCAGAAGCTCATCGAGGAGTCGCCCTCCGTGATCATGACGCCGGAACTGCGCTGCGAGATCGGCAGCCGCGTCGTCCGGGCAATTCAGGAAGTCGGCTATTCCAACGTAGGTACGCTCGAGTTTCTGGTCGACGAAAAGAAACAGTTCTACTTCATGGAAATGAACACGCGGATTCAGGTCGAACATCCAGTCACCGAACTGGTGACGGGAATCGACGTCGTTCGCGACCAGATCCTTATCGCTGCGGGCGTCCGGTTGCCGCACCGCCAGGAGGAGATCGAGCTTCGGGGGCACGCGCTGGAATGCCGTCTGAACGCGGAGGACCCGCAGACCCACCGGCCGAGTCCCGGCAAGATTGAAACCTGGCATGCCCCGGGAGGTCCAGGCGTGCGCGTCGACACGGCGGCGTACGCGGAATACGTCATTCCGCCGTTTTACGACTCGCTGATCGCCAAGCTCATCGTCCATGGAGCTTCGCGCGACGAAGCCATCCGCAGGATGCAGCGCGCTCTGGACATGTTCATCATCGAAGGCGTGCGCACCTCTATTCCCCTGCATCAAGAGATTCTCCGGCATCCCGATTTCCGCCGCGGCAAGACCTTCACCAGTTTCCTCGAGCAGATGCATGACGTGCGCGCCCGCGCGGTCGAGATGGCATGAAGCCCCTGCCGCGTCTCTATGCAATCGCAGACGCGACGTTCGGAAATCCGGTGAACCTCGCAAAGTCTCTGTTCGAAGGCGGCGCCCGCCTGGTGCAAGTGCGAAACAAGAAAGCCGGCGCCAGGGAATTCCTGACCCAAGTTGAAGAAATTTTGAAGATGGCCCCTGAGGACGCCTGCGTCATCGCCAACGATCGTGTGGACATCGCCCTGATTGCCGGCGCCGGGGGAGTTCACCTGGGCCAGACGGACCTGGATCCCGCACTTGCGCGAACGATCTTGTCCCACAGGCGGATTATCGGCTGGTCCACTCACAACCTTGAACAGGCGCTCCGGGCCGACCAGAGCGCCGCCGACTACATCGCCGCAGGACCTGTATTTTCAACGCAGACAAAGCCCGGCGCAGAGCCTGCCATCGGTTTTGATGGACTTCGGGAAATATGCGCGCGCGTGCACAAGCCGGTTGTCGCAATCGGCGGAATTACTCTGGATTCCGCCGCCGATGTTCTCGCGTGCGGCGCATCGTCTGTGGCCGCGATCAGCGGGCTTGTCGGCGGCGGAGATGTGGTTCAGAAGACTAAGGAGTGGGTTGAGAGGCTTGGCAGTCCTTTGAAGCTTGACCAAGTGGACGGCAAAGGGTAGCCGCAGATTACGCAGATCCGAGTAGTCTGCTGGGATCTGCGTAATCAGCGGCTAAATCCTCCTTGAGTTGAGTGAAGTATATTGCCGCCTAGGGTGCGTCAAAGGATCTCATCGGGATTGCTCAAAGGTTTCATGCAGATTTCAATGCGCCATCTTCCGGCAGCATCGCATCTCTTCCTCGATTACCTGGAAGATTGGCCGCGCGTGCAACGTTTCTATCCACACAGCTATGCGCTTGAGTCCATCACGGCGTTCGCTCGCACGATTCAAAAACCGGAACCCGAAGACCGGGAGCGTTTGTGTAGTGTGCTCGCCGAACAGCAGCGGAGCTGGGGCGGCGGCCAACGCGGCGTCGAAAAACTGGCGGCGGGCGCAGTCGCAGTGGTGACCGGTCAACAGCCGGTTCTGTTCACCGGTCCTCACCTTTCTATTCTCAAGGCTGTCTCCGCCGTCAAACTGGCCCGCAAACTCGAGCTGGAAGGCGTGAATGCCGTTCCGGTCTATTGGGTGGCGGCGGAGGACCATGACCACAAGGAGATCGAGGCGGCGTGGGTGCTGGATCGAGAGTCCCGTCCGTCTAGCGTATCGGTAGACCTGTCCGGCGAGACGCCGACTCCCGCCGGATGGATGCAATTCCGGGACGACATACGCAGCGCGATCGAGACTTGCCTCGCTTGCCTCCCGCAATCGGAATTCGCGGCGGACATCCGCGGCATCCTGGAGGACTCTTACAAACCCGGTCTTTCCCCCGTTGAAGCCTTCGCGAGGATGATGGCGCGTTTGTTCAAGGGCTCGGAGCTGACATTCGTAAACCCATTGCACCCGGAGCTGAAGCGTCTCGCTCGACCGACGATGGATCTGGTGGTCCGCAAGAACGCAGAAGTCCGGGCCGCCGTCAGCGCCCGGAGCCGTGCAATTTCTGACGCCGGCTATCATGAGCAGGTGAAGGTCGATGAGAACTTCACCGGCCTGTTCGCGTACCGCGGACGGTCGCGCCACGTGTTGAGACCCCATGATCTGGCGCCGGATCTGTCATTAAGTCCAAATGTGTTGTTAAGGCCCGTCGTTCAGGATGCGATATTCCCAACGGCCGTTTATATTGCCGGCCCATCAGAAATCGCATACTTCGCACAAGCCGCCCCGATTTATGAGACCTTGGGACGGACGATGCCTCCAATCTTTCCAAGAATCAGCGCAACGATTGTGGAGCCCCGCATTGGCAGGGCCCTTGAAAAGTATGAGATCGGGGTCGCAGAAGTTTGGGCCGGTCGGGAGTCCCTGAAGCGTAAAGCGGTCGAGGGGATGGACGATGGACGATTGTTCGACCGGCTTCGCGCTCGGATCGAAGAGGAGTTGGAGTCCCTGAAGCCTTCGCTCCATGCCATCGACCCCACGTTGGTCGGGGCCATGGAAACATCGCGGCACAAGATGCTCCATCAGGTGGAAACGCTGCACGCCCGGTATGTCAATGCTGCAGCGAAGCGCCACGAGACAATGGAGCGTCATCTGGACGCCGTCAGCAATTCGCTGTATCCGGAGAAGAAGCCTCAGGAGCGCGTGGTCAACATCACGTCGTTTTTGGTGCGCTACGGAGCGGGAGTTATTGAACGTCTGCAGGAGAAACTGACCCTGGAGATCAGAGAGCATCAAGTTATTGATATTTAGCCTGCGCGGTCAAATCATCCGCGTCATCGGCGGCTAAAATCCGTCTTTATCGCTATGAAGATCGGCATCACGTGCTATCCAACCTACGGCGGAAGCGGGGTCGTCGCGACCGAACTGGGAAAGGAGCTGGCCTCCCGGGGACACGAGGTGCACTTCATCAGTTATGCATTGCCGATACGGCTCACGGTCAGCGACCGAATCTACTTCCATGAAGTCGAGGTCCTGACGTATCCCCTGTTCGAATACCCTCCATATGACTTGGTCCTGGCCACAAAGATGGCGGAGGTGATGACGCGTTTCGACCTGGACATCCTTCACGTACACTACGCCATCCCCCACTCCATCAGTGCGTATCTGGCGAAGATGATGCTAACCGATCGCCGGGTCCCATTTGTGACGACGCTTCACGGGACGGATATCACTCTCGTGGGGAACGACCGTTCCTACCTGCCGATCACGCGTTTCGGCATCGAACAAAGCGACGCTGTCACGGCCGTCTCTCAATATTTGCGCCAGCGGACCGTCGACGAATTTCAGATCCGCCGTCCGATCCGCGTAGTGCCGAATTTTGTCGATTGCAATGTCTATCAGCGCTCGACAGACCCCGGCAAACGGTCGCGATTCGCCGAACCGGACGAGGGCATCCTGATTCACATTTCGAATTTCCGGCCGGTGAAACGCGTCGAAGACGTCATCGCGATCTTTGCGCGCGTGCGCGCCGAACGGCGGGCAAAGCTTCTGATGGTTGGCGATGGACCGGAGCGTCCAAAGGCGGAGTGGTTGGCCGGTACGCATGGCGTTGCCAACGACGTCCTCTTTTTGGGGAAGCAAAATGACATGTCGCAGCTCCTTTCCATAGCGGATATCCTGCTGCTTCCAAGCGAAAACGAGTCGTTTGGCCTGGTCGCTCTGGAAGCGATGGCCTGCGAGGTGCCTGTTGTGGCAACGCGCGTAGGTGGAGTCCCGGAAGTCGTCCATCATGAAGAGGATGGCTTCCTGTGCGATCTGGGTGACGTGCCCCGCATGGCATCGGCGTGCGTCCGCCTGCTCCAGGACGCCCCTCTCCGCTTCCGCATGGGCCAGGCTGCGCGCGACCATGCCCGCCGCGATTATTGCGCCAGCAAGATCGTCCTGGTTTACGAAGATCTCTATCTCCAAACCATCGCAGCCGCATCTGCGCCCTGACCCCGCCGGAATCGGAAGTTATCCGGATGGCTCGACGCGTCCGCCTGGGGTAAACGAGGACAAGCCCAAAATGTTCGGAATTCCGTCCAATGCAATTGAGGCGAATCGGGGCGGTCCATCGCCGTAACCGCTAGCTGCCGCAACGGGAACTGGATGCCAGAGCAGCAAATGGTAGATGACTTGCTCAATTCGCTTTAGAGGATTGTCTGACAAGGGTTCTACCGGGGCCGGCCAGACAGGGAAAGAGGTGCAAGTCCATGGTGAAGCCGTACGTATCGGAAGAGGTGCTCTTAGATCCGGAAATGCGGAGTTCAGAGGTTCTTGATTTTGAGCGGCGGCTGTTGAGCAAAGTTGTTGGACAAGATCGCGCCGTCCGGCGGATCGTGAACATGTATCAGATCTATCTTGCCGGAATGGCGATGCCGGGGCGACCCGTCGCAAACCTCTTATTCCTGGGCCCTACGGGCTCAGGAAAGACCCGGGTCGTCGAGGCCTCCGCGGAAATCCTGTTCGGCAGTCCGCGCGCATTCATCAAGATCGATTGTGCGGAGTTCCAGCACAGTCACGAAATCGCGAAACTGATCGGCTCACCGCCGGGCTACCTCGGACACCGTGAAACGCCCCCGCTGTTGACCCAGGAAGCGGTCGACCAATATCAGACAGAACGGGTCAAGATGAGCTTCATCCTCTTTGACGAAATTGAGAAAGCGAATGACGCATTATGGCAATTGCTGCTGGGCATTCTCGACAAAGCAACGCTGACCCTTGGCGACAATCGTAAAGTCGACTTGTCACGATGTGTCATCTTCATGACATCGAACCTTGGAGCGACGGAGATGGCCGAAATGCTTCAAGGGGGCATCGGATTCACGTCCGGCGTGAAACAGGACGATATGGCTCTCGCCGATCTGGACCGGAAGCTCTACCACACGGCTCTCGAAGTCGCAAAGCGCAAGTTTTCGCCGGAATTCATGAACCGCCTGGACAAGGTCGTGGTGTTTCGCACGCTCACGCCGACCCATTTGCGGCAGGTCCTCGACATCGAGCTCAATGAAGTTCAGAACCGCATCATGTCGTCGCAGACCGACAAGCAGTTCATCTTCAGATGCACGCTCGAAGCGAAGGAATTCCTTCTGAAGGAAGGCACGGATTTGAAGTACGGCGCCCGGCACTTGAAGCGCGCCATCGAGCGCCATCTCGTATATCCGCTGTCGAACTTGATTGCCACGGGGCAGATCGGCTTGGGCGATGTGATCAAGATCGATCTGAGTGCGGAAGACGAGAAACTCTTATTCTCTAAGGAACGCGTTATATCCGGATTTTCGCCGACAGATAGTCCGACTATCGTCGACTTTCCCAACCGCCGCATCAGCCGTGCGGGGGCCCGGATTCCAGGAGTAGAAGGGGAAATCGCCAATTGTGAGCGGGGAAACTCGATGTGACCCGTCACCCGACCGTTCGCGCGGTCGTAGACCGCGCCTACAGAAACGCTGAATCGCGAGATTGTAGGCGCGGTCTATGACCGCGCAAGCGCCGATACGGACTCCCCCAGAATGTTGACGATTCGGTCGATCTCGTCATTCGTCGTGACGAACGGCGGCGCGAGCAAGTAGATATCCCCGCGAACACGGCTGTACAGCCCGCGCTTGCAGCATTCCTTGTGCAACCGCTCTCCCATCTTGAAGGACGCAGGAAACGGCTTCTTTGTCGTCTTGTCCTCGACAAGCTCTACGCCCGCCATCATACCCATTCCGCGGACGTCCCCAACGTGCGGCATCGAAGCAAGCTGCCGCAGCCCATCGAGAAGTTTCCGGCCTTTCGCGGACGCAGCCTCTATCAGGTTCTCGCGTTCATAGATATCCAGGGTTGCCAGGCCGACCGCACAGGCCACGGGATGCGCCGAGTACGTGAAGGCGTGCATCCAGCGCTTATCCGCCGGCGCTTCCGCGAGCACCTGGTAGACTCGCTCGGAAAGACCAATGCCGCCAAGCGGGATGTAGCCGGACGTGACGCCTTTTGCAAACGACATGATGTCCGGCTGCACGCCGTAGCGCTCTAATCCAAACCAGCGGCCTGTCCGGCCAAAACCCGTAATGATTTCATCGGCGATAAAGAGGACATCGTACTTGTTGCAGATTTCGCGGATGCGCGGGAAATAGTCGTCAGGCGGTACGATCAATCCACCGGACCCCTGCACCGGTTCGGCGATAAACGCCGCTACGGTGTCAGGCCCTTCTCGCAGTATCGCTTTCTCCAGAAGATTCGCCGCTGCAACTCCGGGGCTGACGGAACGGTCTTCAGGGGCAAATCGATACGGATACGGCGACGGGATATGCAGGAATCCCGGAAGCTTCCCGCCGAACATGGGCCAGAACGCGGGCAGTCCGGTCGCGCTCATCGCCGCCAGCGTGACGCCATGGTAGCCGTACTCGCGGCTGATGATCTTTGTCTTCTCCGGCTTTCCTTGCGCAATCCAAAAGAACCGCGCCGTCTTGAACGCGCTTTCGTTAGATTCCGCCCCGCCTGACGTGAAAAAGAAACGCTGAATCGAGGGATAGCACAACTTCGACAGGCGTTCCGCCAATTGGACCGATGTTGGGTGGGTGGCGCCGATGTAGCCGGAGACAAACGCAAGATTCTCCATTTGCACTGCCGCTGCGTGCGCAAGTTCCTTGCGGCCATGACCGGCGCTGACATTCCACAAACCGGACAGTCCGTCAATGAACGTGCGGCCGTCGGCCGAGTGGAGAATCGCTCCTTCGCCCTTCACCCATATAAACGGATTCTTTTGCTCGGAGGGGTGGAAGAGGGGATGTACGAGGTGGTCTTCGTCCGCTGCGCGAATCTTTTCGATGTCGATTACTGCCATGTTTTTGATCTTGAGCCGGAGAAGCCGGCGAGCGGACTTGAACCGCTGACCTGCTGATTACGAATCAGCTGCTCTACCAACTGAGCTACGCCGGCAAAAAAATGCTCACCCACTGGGGGTGAGCAATAGTTGTAAAGAGAAAAAAGGATCGATTGACCTCGCTCGGAAACGAGATCGAAGCTCCAATGCAACTTAATTTAAATAGGGGGGTAGACCTTGTCAATGAATTATTTTGGCCGATTTTCAAAGCTTTTGGATCGTTGCGTTTACTCGACGCCCCCAAAACCTGCAAATTCACTCCGCAAGTTTCTTGGTTATAAGTCCTTGATTTAACTTAAGTTGTATGATTTCGATGTCCTCGGAGCGGTCGAACACGCGATCCGGGTACCTCGCCTTTACAAACAGCCTCAATCCTCCAAAACCCAGCCCGGCGACGAGGGTTGCGGACAGGGCGATGCCGATAAAGGTAAATATCGTGAGTAGGACGTCGGCGATGTTCAAGTCGAGTCGCGACTCGTTCCAGGTCACTTTATATTCGTGGTTCACTTCCTCCAGTATCGCCCTCGCGCTTTCCTCATCGCTGCCGGAAACGATCGCCACAAGAGGGCCGGTCCGCTTATGGAACGATGTAATTCCTCTCGAATCCAATTCCTCCGAGTATTTTTGGGCAACCTGCGGAGTGGGGTACATCAGCAACGTCAACTTCGAAGTACCTCCGCCTTTCCGATAGGATGCAGAAGCCGCTTCGACGCTGTCGCCGAAGCCTAGCCGCGTTGCATTCAGGCCTAGCCCGGGATCCAGGTCTTCGGCGCTCAACACGTATTGTTCGGTGCCCGGAACAAGATCGCGAGGCGGCAGGTGCGTCACTACAGGCGGTTTCCATGACCGCCCGAGAATCTGACTCGATAGCGCAGCCGCAAGAGAGTCTACGACGTTGGATGCTCCTTCGATCTGGATCACATAATTCGATTGCCAAAAATAGAGGCGGTTTCCCGCAAGAAAGCTCTCAGATCCCGCCGGCCGCGTCCCCGCGTCCTGGGCAGGCTTCTCAGTACGGCGGCGGAGGGTGAAGAACCCATATGCGGCGGCGGAGTCCGGCATCTCAAACAGCACGCCGCGAGCGCGTCCTCCTTGATCGTTTCGCCACTCCCCGGCCGTCACGCCTATGAAGCCATAGCGCCTTAAGGCCGGCGCCAATTCGACAGAGAATGCGTCGATGTTGGAACCGTCATATTCCGCCAGCCGGCCCTGCGGCTTCCAGGCGTCAGACATCTCCAAGACATGGATAAGCTCGCGGCGTGGAATGAGCCGTCCCTGCCCTTGCAGCGCCGTTGTGAAGAGAAGAATCACCAACGACGCTCGAGTCATGGTTGCAAAAAACACGCGGTCGCAGGCCACGCCCACGGATCCTCTCAATTCGCGGTTTTCACGCCGCTCAAAGTCTCAGAGTACGATCTTATACCTGCGAGGATAGACTCGGCAATCTGCTGCCGGTATTTAGCGGTTTTCAGCTGGCGTTCTTCTTCGGGATTGCTGATGAAACTGGTTTCAGCGAGTATCGACGGCATGTTGGCGCCAATCAGCACGAAAAACTGCGCCTGTTTGATTCCCCGATTTTGACTGGCGCCCTTTCCCTTGGCCATGGCCTTCTGGATGTGCGCGGCGAGTTCCCGCGATTCGGCGGCTTTATCCTGCATCATGATCTGCTTCACAACGTCCTGCAGCTCATGGATCGACCTTTCCGAAGCGGCGTTTTCGCGCGCTGCGGTCTCGAGAGCCTCGCGCGAGTTTGTCAGTCCGAGGAAGAACGTTTCGACTCCGCGAACGGACCGTGTGCGGCTGGAATTGGCGTGAATGGATATGAAGAGATCGGCCTGCTGCTGATTCGCCATCGCAGTGCGTGTTTCCAGCGGTACGAACGTGTCGTCGGTGCGGGTTAACATGACCTCAGCGCCGAGTTCTCTCTCGATGAGCGTCTCTAGACGCTTGGCGATGTCCAGAACGAGCTCTTTTTCAGTGTAGCCCGTGGGCCCGATGCTGCCGGTGTCGTGTCCGCCGTGCCCCGGATCAATGACGACGCGTGAGATTTTCAGACCAAGACTGCGAATCAGCGAATGGTTGCCGCTGTTTGTAGGCTTGGCCGGAGTGACGGCGCCTTTAACGTCTGCCGGCGGCGGGATGCCCGGAGCAGACGGAGTGGGCGTGGCCGGGGGCGTGCGGCTGTCGGCCGCAACTGCAGTCGCGGGGGCAGGAGCGGCGGCGGTAGCAGGAGCAGGCGCGGAAGTGCTCGAGGCGGTCGTGGCGACCGGGGCCTGGTCCCCGACAATGTCGACAATCAGGCGGTCCGGATCGCGCAGCATGAATGATGTAACATCGCGCATGACTCCCACGTCGAGAACAAGGCGGACCGTCGAAGCATCGTATTGGCCAACGCGAATCTTTTGCAGAAGCTTGGACTTCAGCGGCCATTCCTTGCCGATCAGCGCCGGGTTCAAGCGCGCTGGAGAAATGTCGAGGAATACACGGTCCGGCGATTTTGCTTCACCTTGCTTGAACGTGATCGGACCATTGAGTTCTATAACCACGCGAACCGAGTTGGGCTCCTCCCAATACTTCACGTTTTCCACGGCTGCATTCTTTCCGGTTTGCGACGGGGTTTCCCGGACTTCACGGGGCGCGGTGAGCCGCGTGATATTGCGGCGCGCGGCTTCCCGAAAAGGGGTTTGCGGATACTCTTGAATCAGAAACTCCAGACTCCGCACGGCAGCCCGAACGTCTCCGATTTCCTCATAGAGCCGCGCGACGGCCAAAAGCGCGTCATCGGCGTAGCTGGTGTGAGGCGTGATCAAGTACACGCGCTCGTAGGCGTCGATGACCCTCAGGTATGCGCTGCGACTGCGTTCGCTTGCGGGACGCTCCCGCAGCGACGCTTCCGCGTCTTCCGCAGCATGGAAAGCTTCTTGGGCTCTACGTAACGAACTGGTTTGTCCCCAGGAACTGGAGAAAATAAGGAGGATGACAAGTAAGGCGAGACCGGTCCTCAGGCCCATTACCGATGCGGCTCGCGATTCGAGAAGTGAACAACCGTGGGCCTCACCGGGCCCCGCGCGTCTCGCATTTTCACCACAACAAGAAGTGGCTTACTTCAAACTATCAGCCACGATATTGTACACGGCCTGTAAAGCTTGGTCGATTCGCTCGACGTCTTTTCCACCCGCCTGCGCGAAGTCGGGCCGGCCGCCGCCGCTGCCGCCGACGATTTCCGCGACCTTCCTAATGATGTTTCCGGCATGGATTTGCTTCTGGAGGTCCTTGGAAACGACGGCCACCAACGAAACTTTCCCCTGCGATGCTACGCCGAGGACAACAACGCCTGAAGCCATTTTTGAGGCGGCCTGTTCGGCCAGTTCCCTTAGAACTGCGGGATCTACTCCAGCTACTTTCTTTGCGATCACAGGAATTCCGTCAATTCGCCGCTGGCTGGAAGTCAAATCGTCGATCTGGGCCTGGGCGGACTTGCGTTTCAGGTTTTCCAGCTCGTGCTCGAGCTGACGCTGCTGTTCCAGCACTCGTTCCAGCGCGCGGGGCAAATCCTGTCTCGGCGCGCGCAAGATGTGCGACAGCTCGCGCAGGAGGTCTTCGTCCTGGTCCAGGCGCGCGTACGTTCCAAATCCGGTCAGCGCTTCGATCCGCCGGATTCCCGCTGCCACGCTGGTTTCGCTGATGATCTTGAACAGGCCGACATCGCCGGTCATCTTTGTGTGGGTCCCGCCGCAGAGTTCCATGCTGATGTTCGGGATGGACACAACCCGCACCTGCTGCGCGTATCGTTCTCCGAAGAACGCCAGCGCGCCAGCGGTGACGGCGTCGTTGAAATCCATGACCTTGGTCTCCACCGGGAGGTTGCTGAATACGATTTCATTGATGCGCTCTTCGATGTCCTGAATCTCCCGGTCGCTCAGCGGCGCGAAGTGGGAATAGTCGAATCTCAGGCGATCCGGCGCCACAAGAGACCCTGCCTGCTTGACGTGCGTCCCCAGGACTTCGCGGAGCACGGCGTGGAGAATATGCGTGCCCGTATGATTGGCGGCGATGCGGCGTCTGCGTTCTTCGTCCACCTGAGCATGGACTTCGTCGTTCATCCGCAGCGTTCCATGCTCAACTTTGACTTTGTGAACAACGACCCCGCGGACGGGCGAATACGCGTCGAGCACGCTGGCCGCGCCCGCCGACGCGGTCAGGATCCCGGTGTCGCCCACCTGTCCTCCGGATTCCGCATAGAAGGGCGTCTGATCCAGAACAACTTCGGCTTCGGCCCCGCTTTCGATTGAATCCACCAGTGCGCCTTTCCGAATGATTCCAATAACGCGTCCTGAAGACTGGCGTGCGTGATAACCGAGGAACTGCGTGCCCCCTGTTTCCACAAATCTCTGGAACAGCGGGCTGACGGCGCCTTCCTCGCCTTTCCAGCTTTGGCGGGCGCGCTCCCGTTGCTTTTCCAGTTCCGCTTCGAATCCCGCGAGATCCAGCTTCATGGAACGCTCATCGGCGATTTCCTTCGTGAAATCCAACGGAAAGCCAAAGGTATCGTAGAGCCTGAAGATTTCCGCGCCGGGTATCGTGTCCTTTCCGGATTTCAAAAGTCCGTCAATCACGCCCTCGAGTCTTTCAAGTCCTACGGTGACGGCGGCCGCAAATCGTTCTTCTTCGGATTTGATGACCTTCGAGACGTACTCCCGGGTGTTGAGCAGTTCCGGATACGCGTCCTTCATGAGGTTGGAAACGCTTTCCGATAATCGGTATAGGAAAGGTTCTTTGTAGCCGAGCAGCGTTCCTTGCCGGATGCCGCGCCGCATGATCTTGCGCAGTACGTAGCCGCGGCCTTCGTTCGAGGGCAGTATCCCATCGCTGATTAAAAAGGTGGCGGCGCGAATGTGGTCGGCCACGATGCGCAGCGAGATATCGGATGCCGCGGACGCGCCGTACTCCACATTCAGCAGCTTCGCCGCATGATCAATGAGGGGACGCAGTAGATCCGTGTCGAAAATCGTGAGCTTGTCCTGAAGCACGACCGCCAGACGGTCCAGGCCCATGCCCGTATCGATCGACGGCTTCGGCAGCGGCGACAGACGCCCGTTCGTGTCTCGATTGAACTGCATGAAGACGAGATTCCAGAGTTCCACATAGCGGCCGCATTCGCACGGGAAAGCGCAGGCGCCGTGACCGAGTTCGCTCGCGTCAGGACCAAAGTCATAGTGGATTTCCGAGCAAGGACCGCATGGTCCCGTGTCGCCCATTTGCCAGAAATTGTCATTTTCATCGAGCCGGACGATACGGTCGCGAGGGAGGCCTACGCGATCCGCCCAGATCCTTTCGGCCTCGTCGTCTTCACGGAAAACAGTCACCCAGAGGCGCTCTTTGGGAAGTCCGAATCCTTGCGTGAGAAGCGTCCATGCATAGTCGATGGCTTCCGTCTTGAAGTACCCGCCGAAAGAAAAATTGCCCAGCATTTCGAAAAACGTACTGTGCCGGCGCGTGTGTCCGACATTGTCCAGATCGTTGTGTTTGCCGCCGGCTCGAACGCACTTCTGGCAGGTAGCGGCCGTATGGTAAGGACGCTGCTCGCGGCCTAGAAAGACCTCCTTGAACTGATTCATGCCCGCATTTGTGAAGAGGAGCGTCGGATCTTCGGCCGGAATCAGGGAGGAGCTGCGCACGATCGTGTGGCCGCGGTCTTCGAAGAACTTGAGGAAGCGGCGGCGAATTTCGTTACTGTTCATGAAGTTGGTCTATTTCCTCATTTATCTCGTCTTCCGGATATCCGAGGCGCCTTAAGGCGCGGAAGAGGCGAGCGGCGTCGCGACGGTCGAGCGGCGGATCGAGGCGCCACGAAATCATTTTAGCTTTGAGAACCTCTTGAAGCGAAGGCGGGGTCCAGGATGCAAGCGCCTGATCGGCAGCCTCCTCTGAAATTCCCGCTTGCGCCATGACATCGCGTAGTCTTGAAGCGTGATTGTCCCTTTTCTTCAAAATAATCTGCTCAGCAAAACGGCGATCGTCGAGCAGGCGGGCTTCGATCAGGCGGTCGAGCACCGCCTGCGGCGCCGCTCCAAATTCCGCCGTCAGCTTCCGGCGCATTTGATGGACGGTGTAATCGCGCCTTGCGAGCCATTGAAGCGCCCGTTGGTACATTTCCTCCACGATCGGCTATCCTAACAGCACGATGGGAGTGGGCAAACACATCGTGTCGACTGTAGGCGCGGTCTATGACCGCGCGGGCGCCTACAGTGGAACGGTCCTAATATTGTTGTTGTTGCTGCTGACGGGATGCGGATACCGGCTCGCCGGCAAGCGAGGCGCCGTGGGCGTAGGCCAGACCATCGCTGTGCCTACGTTCGCAAACGGATCAAAAGTTTCCCGCATCGAACAGCGTATCAGCGAAGAAGTACGGCGCGAGCTGGTTCGCCGGACTCGCTTCGATGTCATTTCCGAGCCTTCGGCGGACGTCGTTGTGTCCGGCGCCGTGCTCGACTACTTTAGCGCGCCGATCCTCTTCAATGAACAGGGGAGAGCCTCCTCCTACAGCATTTCGGTAGACCTGAAGGTCTCCGTGACCGACACGCGAACCGGGGCCGTCCTGTTGCAGCGCGACCGTTGGACCTTCCGGGAAATCTTCGAGCTCGCGCCGACCTCTACCGAATTTGTTCCCGAACAGCCGGCCGCAGTGGAACGTCTGGCGCGGGCGTTTGCGTCGTCGCTCGTCGCGTCGCTGCTGCAGGGCGCGCCATGAAGTTCTCCGAATTCAAGCGTTACAAGCCGAAGAGCGCAGGAAACGTATTCGTGCTTGTATGCGAAGACAGCTTTCTTATCGACGAGTCGCGAGCGGTCTGGTCCCGGATATTTGGAGGCGATTGGCGATTCGAAAAGTTACAGGCCAGGGAATTCCAGGATATCGACTGGTCGCGGCTGTCGGACGAAGCGCTGACCCCTTCTCTATTCGCTCAGAATCGAGCCATTCTCGTCGCGGGCGCCGATAAGCTCTCTACGGAGCGCGCTGAGGAATTGCCGGCGCTCGAAAACATCCCACGTTCAACGCTCAAGCTCGTTCTGCTGTGCGACAACGCTAAGTCCGTTAAGAGCTGGATGAAAAGGTTTCCGGTCATTGAAATCGAGCAAGTCCGGCCGGGGGAGGCGGCGCGCTGGCTGGCGGAACGGTACGGCTTGGGACCGGACGTCGCCCGTTATCTCGTGGAAACAGTGGGCGCGGATCTGCAGCTTCTGCAGCGGGAAATGGAAAAGCTTCTGGCCTATGTGGGTGAGCGGCGGACGATTGAAGTCAAGGACGTCGATGCCGTCACCTTGCGCATCGAAAGGTTCGCGCCATTCGACTTGGACGACGCTATCTTTGCAAGGGATTACAACAAAGCCGCCCGCGTACTGGGCGCCATGTTGGAAGACGGCGTCGAGCACTTGCGCATTCTCGCGCAAATCCTCCGCGTCTGGCGACAGCTCTTCGTCGCAAAGGGTCTTCTGGGCCGGCGCGGCGCGAAGGATGTCGCAGCCGCTGTCGGAGCGCCTTACTGGAAGGCGCCGGCTCTGGCGGAAGCGTGCGGAAAATATGAGTGGAAACAGCTCGCGCGGGGTTTCCGCGAGCTGCTTAATGCGGACCGCGCTTTCAAGACGTCATCGCCCGATCCTGCGGCGTTCTTCGACGTTCTCCTCTGGAAACTCGTTACGCCGCAGTCAGGCCATTGACCGACCTGGCGAGGCGTGACTTGTAGCGGCGCGCCGTGTTCTTTTTGATAACGCCCTTCTGCACGGATTTGTCGATCAGACTGAACGTTCTGGGCAGCAGCGTTGTGGCTTCGCTTCCCTGCCGGGCCGCGATTGCAGCTTTCAATTTCTTGATCTGCGTCTTCAGCTTATGCCGGTTGGTCTGATTGACGCTCTTCCGCCGCAGGCTCTGCCGGTGACGTTTGAGGGCTGATGGATGATTCGCCATTGCTTCTCCTGATAGCTCCAGTAAAAAGCTGCATTATACCAGCTTCGCGGCCTTCGGCCGCCAAGGCGCCGACGAGCCGCGTGTTATAATCCGCTTCGGTGAGGAAAAGCATCAGGATCGGCGGCGGAATCGCCGACTTTTTCGGGACGCACGACGGAAACGTCAAGTACCTCGAGTCACTCCTCAGAGTTCAAGTCCACATGCAGGATGACACCCTGACCATTGATGGCGCCGACGAGAGCGTCGAGCTGGTCGAGCGTCTGGTTGCAGACTACGTGCAATTGCGCTCCGAAGGAGTGAAGTTTTCAAACGGAGATCTGAAATCCATCATCCGCATCATTTCCGAAGACGCCTCGCAAAGCCTTCGGGACGTCGTGTCGAGTTCCAGAACCCTCGTTGTCGGCAAGCGCAGCGTCGCCCCGAGGACGCTCAATCAGAAACTCTATCTCGAAGCGATCGAAAAGAACGACATGGTCTTCGGGATCGGCCCCGCCGGCACCGGCAAGACGTATCTGGCCGTCAGCATGGCCGTTCGGTCGCTTCTCGATAAACGGATCAATCGGATCGTCCTGACGCGTCCTGCGGTGGAAGCCGGCGAACGTCTGGGGTTTCTGCCAGGCACGCTCCAGGAGAAGATCGACCCGTACCTCAAACCGCTCTACGACGCGCTTTATGACATGCTGGAAGTAGAGCGCGTCGACCGGCATCTGGAACGAGGCGCCATTGAGATCGCTCCGATCGCGTTCATGCGTGGCCGGACCTTGAACGACTCTTTCGTGATTCTTGACGAAGCCCAGAATACGACGCCGGAGCAGATGAAGATGTTCCTGACGAGAATCGGCTATAACACAAAGGCTGTCATCACCGGCGACGTCACGCAGATCGATCTCCCGTCCGGGAAGATGTCAGGCCTCATCGAAGCGGAAAAGATCATTTCCGGAGTCGAAGGGATTTCGTTTATCCACTTCAACGAGCGCGACGTCGTCCGTCATCCCTTGGTGCAGAGGATTGTGCGAGCGTATGAGACTTATTCCGCCGTCGGAAGCGGCCGTCAGGCGTCTCTGAGCTTCGGACCGAAAGTCGAGCCGACCGAAAATCACAACGCATAGAGGTCTTTTGATCGTGCGCGAACCCCCGAAGCGCGACACGAAGCGTCATCTCGTGCTGAACCGGCAGCGCAAGCGCCGGATTCAGGTTGAGAACATCCGCCGATTCCTTTCTGAACTCACGCCGCAAGTGAATCGGGCCGGCGCGTCGGTCTCGGTTGTGTTCGTTACGGATGAAGTCATGCGCGAGTACAATCGCAGCTATCGTGGCATGGACAAGCCGACGGACGTACTTTCCTTTCGCGGCGAGGGCGATTACTTGGGCGACATTCTCATCTCCGCGGAAACTGCTTATAATCAGGCCCGTAAGTCACCCACGCTAACTTTCGGGTCCAACGTCCGGCGACTGGTGTTGCATGGCGTGCTGCATCTGGCTGGGTACGATCACGAAACGGACGACGGAGAGATGCGCCGGATCGAGAGGCGTCTTCGGCGAAGGTTTCAATGTTGAGCGGGACTGAGCTGATCATCTCCTTCGTTTTCATCCTTGTTCTGCTGGCGGTATCGATCATCGAAGTCGCCGTCAGCAGCGTCAACAAGATCTCTGTACGGCGGCTTCTGGACAACCCCAAAATCCGATCGGCGCCGACGATCGCATCGCTGCTGGAAAGCCGCAGCGAAGTCCTCCTGTCTCTTCAAATCCTGATTCAGGTCGTTCTTGTGGCGGGCGCCGTCTTCCTATTCGGCGCCTTCGAACGCCGGCAGATTCGTTACGTCGCTGGAATGCCGGGAACGATTGGTTTGATGCTCGTGCTCATCCTGATCTTCCGGCATCTGCTGCCGCGCCTGATCGCAGGACGGAATGCTGAGATGGTCCTGGTCCATCTATTTCCAATCTTCAAGTTCTGTCAGGTGTTGATGCGGCCGTTTGCGCGGCTGCTCACATCGATATTGAACTACTTCCATCGATGGGAAGAGGAAATGGAGCCCGTTAAGGAAGAAGTGAAAACGTCGGAAGAGGAGATCCAGGCCTTCATCGACGCCGGCAAGGAAGAAGGCATTCTCGAGCGCGCCGAAGGGGAAATGATTCAGTCCATTGTGCATTTCGGTGACAAAGTCGCCCGCGAAGTGATGACCCCTCGGACGCAGATTGTCGCCATCGACGTCAACTCGCCGGTCGACAAACTGCTGCAACTGATCACCACAAAACGCCACTCCCGCATCCCTGTCTTTCGAGACGATCTCGACAGCATCGAAGGGGTCATTCATGAACGCGATCTCCTGCGTCTCTGGCAGCGCGGTGAAAAACCCGAGTCGCTGCGATCGCTCATCAAACCGGTCCATTTCATTCCGGAAACGAAGCCCGTGGACGATCTGTTGACCGAGATGAAGCAGAAGGGCGACCACATGGTCGTAGTCGTGGATGAATACGGAGGCGTCTCCGGCCTGATCACACTTGAGGATCTCGTCGAAGAAATCGTCGGCGACATCCGCGACGCCGAATCCGACGGCGAGAAGATCATCGAAGAGAGCCCCGGCGTGTACATCGTTCCCGGCAGTCTCGAGCTGGGGGCGCTGAACGATCTGCTTGGGTCGCCGTTTGTGGGAGAAACAGAATGCACGACCGTCGCCGGCGCCGTCGTCGAACTTTTCGGAAAGCTGCCTTCCGCGGGTGAAAGGATCGAACATCAGGGAATTTCTGTGGAAGTCATCGACGCAGACCGCCGCCGCGTCCACCGCCTGCGCATGAGAATGCTCGCGCCCAAGCTGGGCGGGCGATGACGGAGGGCCGTTCCGGATTCGTCAGCATCGTCGGCCGGCCCAACTCCGGAAAATCCACACTGCTCAATCTTCTGGTCGGCGACAAGATTTCGATCGTCACTTCGAAGCCGCAGACCACGCGGCGGGCGGTTCGCGGGATCGTTACGCGTCCTGAAGGTCAGATTATCTTCCTCGACACGCCAGGCATTCACAAGCCGATTCATCGGATGAACGAACGCATGATGAAGACCGTCCGCAGCGCATTGAGCGATATCGATGTGCTCGCGCTCATCGTGGATGCATCGGTTCCGTTCGGCCGCGGCGACGAATTCGCGATCGAGCTCGTCCGGCCGGTCGCCGTTCCCAAGCTCCTGCTGCTCAACAAAGTCGACAAGATTCGAAAAGAGAACCTGCTGCCGCAGATCGAACGTTATGCGAAGTCGGAACAGTTTGCGGAAATCTTTCCAATTTCCGCCCTGACCGGCGAGAACACCGATCGTTTTGTCAGCGGTATCTTCAGCTATCTGCCGGAAGGGCCCCTGCTGTATCCCGAAGACCAGATCACCGACCAGCCGGAACGCGCCATCGCCGCGGAGTTCGTACGTGAGAAGCTGATCGAAGCGACGCGGGACGAGCTGCCATACTCCACTGCCGTCGTAATCGACCGTTTTGAGGAAGACGAAGCGCTAAACCGCATCTACGCGACGATCTTTGTCGAGCGCGAGTCGCAAAAGGCCATCATCATCGGCAAGGGCGGCGTCCTCTTGAAGAACGTTGGAACCGCGGCGCGGCAGGAATTGGAACGATTTCTGTCGAAAAAGATCTATCTGGAGCTCCATGTCAAGGTCAAGAAAGGCTGGCGCGACGATGAGGACGCATTGACGCAGTTCGGGTTGGGCGAAGGCTAGCAGCTAACGAAATTTGAAATTGGACGAATCCTGCATCTCGAATCCGAAATCTGAAATTGCAGGTTGGACTGTTTCGGCTCAGCAACACTGTCCAACCTGCACCAGTCCAATCAGAAATCTCGGATTTGAAATGCAGGCTTCGTCCAATTTCAAATTCCCCCACTCGAGCTAATCAGTCGGTCGCCCCTCTCGCACGACCCGTGTAAAATACAGCCATGCTGAGACCCCGCCTCGCCGCGCTCCTGCTGCTCGTTCTGTTCGGCGCCGTGCTGCTTGAAGCTCAACGGCAACGCTTTGGGAGGAGGCCGGCGGCGTTCATGCAGGAAGACGATCCGCAAACGGAGTTTGCTATCGCGCGCTGGTACAGCGACGGGTGGGTTAATGACGGATGGTCTCACGACTACCCCACCGCCGAGGAACACATTCTCCAGATCCTCAAGGAAGTGTCGGCGATCCACACGGACCGCCTCTCGTACAAAGTCGTGGACCTGGCAAGCGACGAGATATTCAAGTATCCGTTCAGTTACGTATCGCATCCGGGCGAGGTCCTCCCATCCGACGAAGAGATCGAAAACCTGCGGGAATACGTGGAGCGCGGCGGCTTCATTATGCTGGATGATTTTGGCGGACAGGGACAGGGGCCGTGGGAAATGGAAGCATTCCGCGACATTCTTCGGCGTGCGTTTCCAGACCGCGACATGTATCGGCTGCCGGAAGACCACGAACTCCTGCGGCTCTCCTACCAGATCGATGACCTCAACATGGAACATCCCATGAGCGGCGCCAAATCGGCCTTCTATGGATTCAACGACAGCAAGGGACGTCTTGCCATGGTCATCTGCTATGCAAACGACGTCGGAGACTATTGGGAGTTCATCGATCAACCGTATTACAAACTCAAACCCTCCGCCGAAGCCCTCAAGCTGGGCGTCAACATCGCTCTTTACGCACTGACGCACTGAATCTCGTCTCCCCCAGCGGCCATGACCCCCTGCCGCCGAAGGCGGCAGGGGGTCACGGGTCCCTCCACCGCACGCGTCCCAATTAACCAATTCATGTCCGGGCCTTAGCGTGTAGCGCGATATTTGCTGGAGGTTCGCCTGCACATGCAAAGGATTGCTCTGTCCGTATTACTCACGTTTCACATGATTACCTTATCGGGCGCCTCTCTTCGGGGCCAAGGCGCCGTCGGGCAAGCCGCTTCGCCCTCTTTGTACAACGAAATCAAGCAGTTCAAGTTAGGCGGACGCTCGGTTCGCGTCGAGAATTTCGTCCTCGAGCGAGACCGCATGCGGATGACGTTTTCAGGAGACTTCTACTTCGCTGCGCCGGTTGAGGGCCGCGTGTACGGAGCGGTCTTTCTGGGACAGGGCGCGATTCGGGCGGAAGCGCCGGGCGTGTTCGAGAGGGAAAGCGTCCGGCGGTTTCTGAAGCAAGACGCCGTGGAGGCGACCTTCACCAGCGCGGTCCTTCGATTCACAGACGATACATCCGACAGGCTGTCCTCCCTGCCGGACGGCGGCGCCGCCCCGGCTCGGGCGCAGGAACTCGCCGACCGGCTGGAAACGCGCCTGTTGCGCGAAACCGGACTGAACCTCAGCAGCCGGCTTCTGCTCTCCGTGCTCAATCAGGAAAAGCCGGGAGTGTTCTTTGCGGAGTTTGACGGCGGAAACCGGGGCCGTTTCAGCGCGTTGCTCGATCCTCAAACGCGCGCGCTGGGCGGCGCGTTCACGCTCAATGGCGGCGAAAAGGGCGTCATCTTCCAATACAAAGGCGAGCTGTATGGAAACGACATCTGGATGGCCTTTTACGGCCAACAGGACTTCGAGCGCGGCATTGCGTCCTATTCGGATGCGTTCGACCTTGTATCGATTCCAAATTACCGGATGAGCATTGATCTGCGGGATCCCGGCGCCTGGCTTCGCATGACGGCCAACCTTCAATTGACGGCCATTGCCGACGGCGTGAAAGTCATCCCGATGATGCTGAATGACGGCCTGTCGGAAGCGGATAACGAGAGAAAGAATAAGGGCCTGCGCGTTCTTAGCGCACAAATGAAAGACGGGTCGCCGATACCGGTCATCCAAGAGGAATGGGAAACCGGTTTCGCGCTAGTTCTGCCCGGCGCGCTCATGAAGGGACAGAGCGCGGATGTGCTGCTGCAGCTCGAAGGCAAAGACTCCATGTGGTCGTGGAACGTCCGGTTCCACTATCCTCGCTCGACAACCTCGTGGTATCCCCGTCACGGGTATTTGTCACGATCCCGATATGACATGACGTACCGGCATCCTAAGAATCTCCGCGTCGCTTCCGTCGGTCATCGCGTCCGCGAAGGCGCCGCCGAAGGAGACGCCGAGGTATGGGAAACACAATGGGTGGTCGAAGAACCCGTATCGTTCGTCACGTTTGCGGTGGGCCCGTTCGAGCGCCATGCGGAGAAGGTGAAAGTAGACGGCAAGGAGATTCCCATCGAGTACCACTCCGTGAGGGGCGAGACGCAGGTTATTAGCGAAGACTTCATCCTGGCCGAAATGGATAACGGGCTCCGCTACTTCACGAATCTCTTCGGAGCATACCCTTACGGCCGGCTGAGCGCAGCGTTCTTTCCCGAGCGCTATGGTCAGGGGTTCCCTACTCTTTTATTGCTGCCCGTTGACGGCACGGCCGACAGATACGAGTTCGCGTTCATCGCCCACGAAAGCAGTCATCAGTGGTGGGGCAACATTGTCGGATGGCGGTCCTACCGCGATCAGTGGCTGAGCGAAGGTTTTGCAGAGTACTCTGGAGTCCTGTACACCGGGCTGCGCGCAAAGGCGAAAGACGCGCAGGAGCTGATCAAGGAGATGCGCCAGGAGCTCGTTTCGATTCCGTCAACTGACCGCGGCGCCGCAAAGGAAAAGCTACATGAGATCGGCCCGCTCATTCTCGGTCATCGTCTGAATACGCGCGTCTCGAATGGAGCGGGCCAGCTTATGTACAGCAAGGGCGCACTGGTGTTGCGAATGCTGCACCATCTCTTCAGGGATCCCGAGACCGGCGACGACAAGGCGTTCTTCGACATGATGAAAGATTTTGTCGCGCGGCATCGCAACAACGTCGCGACAACCGAAAGTTTCATGGCAGTCGCTTCGGAACATTTCGTCAAAACGTCTTTGGCGCGCAGGTACAAAATCGAAAATCTCAACTGGTTCCTCTTCCAGTGGATCTACCAGACCGGCCTGCCGAGCTACCATCTGGACTACAGTCTCGAACGGAAGCCGGATGGAACCGCAGTCCTCAAGGGGGTAGTCTTGCAGCAGAATGTTCCGGAGAACTGGTTCATGCCGCTGCCGATCGTCGCAGAATTTGACGGGAATCGCGCCGGACGTACCGTTATTCCGGCGTTCGGCCCCAAAACCCCTGTGGAATTGCCCTTGCCCGCAATGCCGCAGCGGGTCCGGCTCGATCCCGATCTTTGGGTTCTTTCCGAAAAGACGTCAGAGAAGAGCAGGTAGCCGGGCAAGCCTGGAATATCCGTATGAATCCGGCGAATGGGGAATCTGAAATTGGACGAATCCTGCATTTCAAATCCGAAATCTGAAAGTGCAGATTGGACTTTATCTGCGCCAGTCCAATCAGAAATCTCAGATTTCGGATTTAAGATGTAGGATTCGTCCAATTTCGAAATTCCCGCGTCACCCTCCGGCCGAGTAAATGCCGCCGGCCCACATCCGGATGACGCGAGCCATCTCAACGAACACATCCTCGCCGTTCTGGCGCGACCGTCTAAGCGTGCGAAATCCGTGGTCTGCGCCATCCAGCGTATGCAGTGTTGCGCGTGGACCGAGTTTGCGGCACACGCTTCGCAGAAGATCCAGGTCTGCAAGGGTGTCGCGGGTTCCGCTGAGGAAGAGCATCGGGACGGTCACGGCGCTGAGATGGTCCGCGCGTTTCGTCTCCGGCTTGCCGGCCTGATGCAGCGGAAACGCGAAGAAGACCAGACCGCTGACTCCGTCGAGCGGCCTTTCGGAAGCAGCGGTGGACGTCATGCGGCCGCCGAAGGAACTTCCGCCGGCAAGCAGCGGCAGGCCCGGCGCCGCGCTCTGCGCCGCCGCTACAGCGGCCCGCACCGTCGTAGTGCAGACATGCTGCGGGTCCCGAGCTGCGCCGTTTTCCGCGTAGGGAAAGTTGTAGCGGAACGTCGCGATGCCAACGTCCGCTAAACGTTCCGCGATGGCCTGGAGCGTGCGGTGACGCATGTTCGTGCTTGCCCCGTGTGCCAGCGCCAAAAGGAAGTGAGCTTCCGCAGGCCGGACCAGAAGCGCGGATACGGCTCCCTTTTCCGGCGTCGCAAGGAATTTGGTTTCAACTGCTTCGTAGTGCATCTATTGCGCGCCACGGAGTGTCGCGGATTCCGGTCACCACGTATTGTAAGGAGTGCCTTCGCTGGACACCGCCGTGGAGCCGCTGCGCACATCGGTGATGCCGGTTTCCGTCTGATCCACGGAAGCGACGGTCGGGCCGGTCACCGGCTCCCACGTCGTGTTGGACTGCGTAACTGGATCGAGGGGCAATTCTCGAAAGTAGCCGGCGTCGACAAGATCGTTCAGCGACTGCGGCGCTTTTTTCTTGTCGGCCGTGTACATGTCGATGGCCTTGCGGAGGTCGTGGAGATTGGCCTTCAGGACAGTCTCCCTCGCCGTGACGACGTACCTTTGATAGATCGGAATCGCGATGGCCACGAGGATGGACATGATCGTCAGCACGATCATCAATTCCAGCAGCGTGAATCCTCGCGTGCGGGCCGCCTGTCGCGGCGCGCTATGGGCGCCCGGCCTACCGCATTGCTTACCAGTCCTTGTACTTGGTTCCATCTAACGCCGTCCCTTCCGACTTCGTATAGACGTCGAAAACGTTTTCGGCGCCTGACGAGGGTCCCTTCGGATCATCCTGATACGACCGGACGCCCCAATCGGTGGAGTTCGTCATGGGATCTTTCGGAATCCGCCGCAGCAGCTTCAGCTTTTTGCCGTCCGGGGAATTGAGCACCGGCACGCCTTCGACCAGAACTTCGAGGTTCTTGGGATAGCCTTCCGTGCCGACTTCAAGCTGGATCTGTCCGCGGTCCGACGCCTCCTTGTACTTGTCGATCGCGGTCCTCATTTCTCTCAGCGCTTCCCGCAGTTCGAACTCTCTCTCGCGCTGGATCGTATTCCGGCTCAAAGGCAGCGCAAGGGCGGCGAGGATGCCGATGATCGTCACCGTCAGGATGAGTTCGATGAGAGTAAAACCGCGCTTCATGGGATTGTCACTCGCACCTCTGCAGGACGTCCTGCTTGCGTATTCTGGCGTGCGTCGCGGACCTTGACGTCCGTAATTCGCAACGTCGAGTCGCCGGTGCGATCGCCGCGTTCAAGCATTAATGTTACCAGGGAACCGGATCCGGATACCGGGCCCATTCCTGGAGGCCGTTCGAGCGATACGCGGGCGGTTCCCGCCGCGGTGTCGACGTTTTGCACGACGGCCACAAGTTGACCGTCGCGGCTGAGGAAGCCGCCTTCTCGAATCTGCCGTATCGAGATCGCCGACGGATCGTACGACAGCGTGAGATCGACGCCGAATATGTTGGCGCCGTTCATCGCGATGCTGATAGGCGTCGGAGCAGCCGACGCCAGCGTGATCGGAGACGGCGTGAAGCTGATCGTGGCGTTCGCCGGCGCGGGTGACGGAGACGCACGGTCGGACGCCGCGCCTGAAGTTGCGCCCGGTCCAGCAGGCGGCTGCAGGCCGGCGCCAGGTACAGGCGGAACTGCGGCCGGCGGCTGCGCAGCAGGAGTTGCGGGCGCCGGTTGTGCAGAACCAACCGGGGCTGCGGGGCTGGCAGGAGCGGGAGCGGAACCTGTCGGCGTTGTCGGGGCCGGCGCGGATGAATCGTCACGCAGTCGTGGGTTCGTTATCGAGCCCGTATTGACGCCGCGCATGTTGACGTCGCGGATGTCCGGCATCCGCACAATATGCGGCGTCAGCATGATGATGATTTCTGTTTCGTTGCGGTCGGTGCGTTCCTGCGAAAAGAAGTACCTCAGGAAAGGAATGTTTTTCAAACCAGGTATTCCGGTGATGGTGACGATCTCACTGTCCTGAATGATGCCTCCCAAGATATTGGTCTCGCCTTCTGCAAGACGGATCTCGTGCGTCACCGAACGATTCGTGAAAATCGGGTTCGATACTCCTCCCAGGTTTCGTTCTCCAGCCTGCGCCGACACCTGAACCGTAACCACCATGGAAACGTCGCGATTCAGAAGAACCTTGGGCGTGATGTCCAGGTTCACGCCGACGTCGATATAAGCCACTTGCACCACCGGCGTTCCCGTTGCGCCGGCAAACGCCGGCTGGAAGCTGCCTTGCGCCACCGGTATCCGCGAGCCGATGCGCAGGGAGGCCTGCCTTCCGTCGGTAGCGCGCACTCTGGGGCTTTGAAGCATCTTGCTCAGCGTACTGGTGGCCACGAATCGGGCCGTAGATTCCGGGATGTTGATCGTAAAGTTTCCGGAGTTGATGGCGCCTAGGTCGCGCAAATTGACGTTATTTGTAGGCGGCGTTGTCGTCTGCCCCGGCGGAGGCGACACGCCTGGAGGCACAAAAGTCAGCGTCGTCGAGGCCGGCGGCAGAATGCCGAGGTCTCGCAGCAGGCTTCGGTCTACTTCAAGCACGATGGCGTCGATCACAACTTCCGGCTTGCTTTTGTCAATGTCTTCGAGGATGCGTTCTGCGATCGCGACCTTGTCCGGCGTTTCGCGAATCAAAACGGCGTTGATCGCCTGATTTTGGTAGATCGTTGTGATGTTCATCAGGGACCGCAGCGCGGTAATCGCCTCGGTGATTTCGGCGGAGGTCACGCTGTTGCTCAGGTAAATCGTCTTGAAGATCTGGTCCTCGTGCTCGCGCCGTTTCGTGGTGTTGTCCGCGGCCACCAGGATCGTGTTCTTGTTCACCGGCTTCCAGAAGCTCCGAGGGCGCGTCTGCATCGACAAGATGTCCAATGCCTCGAAAATCGTTACGTTGTTCAGCTCGACCTGAATCGTGCCTTGAGGATTGAACTCCGCATCGAAAATCACGTTCAGACCCGCCAGTTCCGCGAGCGCCTCGAAGGCCGCACGCGCCTGCTGGGACATGCGGAGCGAGATCGGGGTCGTGATGGTAGGCTCCAACTGCGACCGGAGCCACTGGCCGGGGTCCGTACGGCCCTGCTCCTTCATCTCGAGGAACGTGCGTCCCGGCTCAGGCTTGTTTTCGGCGCGGCTCGCGAGAATTTCGTCGATGCGCGAGATCTCTTGTTTGGCGAGGCTGTGCGAAGGGTCGATTTCCAGCGCGCGAGCGAATTCCGCGCGCGCCTCTTGAAGATCCCCGCGCTCGAAGGCGCGCCGGCCTTTTTGGAAGTGGTCGAAGGCGGCGGTGAACCGGCTTCGTTCAAAGCTCAGTTTGTACTCCACGTTCTTCGGATCGGCTTCGACGGCGAGTCCATACTGCTGCATCGCCGTTTCGTAATCCTTGACTTCCTCGGCGCGAACGCCGCGCTTGTACGCCTCCCGGCCGGCGCAACCGGCGATCAAAAGGACGGCGGCAAGGGCGGTGATAAGGATCGTGATCGAACTTTTGAGTCTATAATGCGCGTTCATCATGATTCGTCAGAGGAAAAGAGTCTTTGCTGTCAACCTGTGGCTGCTGGATCTGGGATTGACCGCAGCTAGTTTCTTTCTGGCCTATCAGCTTCGCCTCCTCATTCCCTTGCAGGATCACGTCGTGATGCCCATCGGCGTGTACCTTTGGGTGTTGGCGATCATTCTTTCAACCTGGGCGATATTGCTGCCGCTGTTCCGGGTGTACTCGGATCTGACCTCGCCTCCAATAGTTCAGATTCAGCGACTCACCAAGGCGATCATCATCGCCTGGCTCGTGATTGCAGCATTTCAATTCTTCGTTAATCGGGATCGATCGAATCGTCTTATCGTTCTATTCACGTTACTGATCAACTACGTTCTCTTAGTTTCATATCGTGTCACGCTGCTGAAGCTAAAAAAGTACGCCCTCGATGTTCGCCATGTCGCCGTCGTGGGAAGCGGCGAGTCCGCCGTCCGGTTCGCGGAAAGGATCAAGAAGCATCGCGAATGGGGCCTGCGCCTCGTGGGCGTATTCGAGCAGACCGAGGTTCGCGCGCTGCTCGAATCGGGAGGCATTGACGAGTTGATTGTCGTCGCGGACAAGCAGACGCTCGGTGATTTTACGCAGACGTTTCTCTTGTGCGAAGAACTCGGCGTTACTTCCCGCATCGTTCTCAATTTCTTCCCTCATTCCATTGCGAGAATGGAACTGCACGATCTCGACGGATACCCGCTCCTGTCCTTCAGCACAACGCCCACCAACGAAGCCCTGCTCTTTGTACGCCGCCTGATGGATGTCGCCGTGACCATCCTGCTGCTGCCGTTCGCCTTGATTGTCATTGCCGTCAGCGCAGTGCTTATCAAGCTCTTTTCCCCGGGCCCAGTATTCTTCAAGCAGCAGAGGTGCGGCCTGAATGGGCGCCTGTTTGTTATGTACAAGCTCCGGTCGATGGTCGACAACGCCGAACAGGCTCGCTTTGAGGTCGAGGCTCTGAACGAGATGACCGGACCGGTGTTCAAGTCGTCGCGCGACCCACGCATCACGCCCATCGGCAAGTTTCTCCGCCGGTTCAGCATCGACGAGCTGCCACAGTTGTTTAACGTGCTGCGCGGGGATATGAGCCTGGTTGGTCCCAGACCCCCCTTGCCACAAGAGGTCGCCCGCTATGAGCGATGGCAACGGCGCCGGCTGAGCATGAAGCCCGGCCTGACATGTCTGTGGCAGATCAGCGGACGCAACGAGATTAGCTTCCAGGAGTGGATGAAGCTCGATCTCACCTACATTGACAACTGGTCCCTCGCGTTGGATTTAAAAATTCTTCTCAAAACCGTGCCCGTCGTTTTGCTTGGGCGCGGCGCGAAATAAGCGGGAGTTCGCTGGAAGTGAACCACTGTATAATTAATGTTGTCTTTTGATCACAGACATTCCGGCCGGGGAGGAACGACGATGAAAAGCACGCTGCGTGTTTTCTGTATGTTGGCGTTGCTGACCGCTTCCGTCTTCGCACAAGGCAAGGCGCCTGAGGTTCAGATCATCGATGGAAGGATCTCGATGCAGGCCGAAGCCGTGCCGCTAGGCCGGGTGCTGAGTCTTCTCGACCAGGCTACAGGAATGCAGTCGCGGTTCGCGTCGCCGGATCTGGCGAACCAGAACGTCAGCGTTCAGTTTTCAGAGCTGCCGGTAGACGCGGCGGTTCGGAAGGTTTTCGAGGGGCAGCCTTTGGATTACGTCCTGATCAGCGGAAAGGGCGTTGTTGTAACCGGCAGGTCAGCCGCCGCGACCGCAACCGCCACCGCGTCGCAGACTGCATTTCCGCCACAAAGTCCTGCTATCTTCGATCAGCCCGTTCAGGAATTCCCGATGCCGGCTGCATTCCCTGGCCCGAATCCCCCGCTGCAGCAAGGCGCCGTTCCAGGGGCGCCAGGGGCTCCCGTGGGCAACGCCGCAGTTCCGCCGATGATAGCCCCGGGCGCGCCGAATCCGCAGCAGCAACAACCTGCTGTCGTACAAACGATCTTCGGGGCTATGCCGAACCCAAGGGCCGATACCGCGGTTCCCGGGGGTGTGGTTCCAGGCGTTCAGAATCCTGGAATAGCCAATCCACTCGGCTCGATGACGCCGAACCCGAATCCAGCCAATACCCTGTTCGGAAACACCAATCCGGCGCCGTTCTCGCAAACCCCGACGTCGCCCCCGCCGTCGCCTCAGAGTCCCCCATCGACTCTGAGATAGTCCGTGGGCGTGAAGGAGATCTCGGTTAACCGGCAAGCGTTCCATAACTACGAACTGCTGGAACGATTTGAAGCGGGCGTTGTGCTGACCGGCACCGAAATCAAGTCTGCGCGGGAAGGACGAGTCAACCTCAAGGATTCCTACGGCATGGTCAAGAGCGGCGAAGTGTGGCTGCTGAACTGCCACATCAGCCCCTACTCCCACGGAACCTACGCGAATCACGATCCGCTTCGGACGCGCAAGCTTCTACTGAATCGCAGCGAAATTCGGCGCTTGATCGGCCGCACCACCGAAAAAGGGTTGACCCTGGTTCCGCTTCGCGTCTACCTGAAAAACGGTCGGCTCAAGTGCGAAATCGCTTTGGCGAAGGGACGGAAAATCCACGATAAGCGGGAAGCGGCCCGGAAGAAGACGATTGAAAAGGAGACGAAGCAGGCGCTGAGCGAACGGCGCCGCTGATGGCGCCGAGAATGAACAAGTTGGCACGACGGTTCTGACCCCCTGCCGCCTTCGGCGGCTCTCCCCCTCGAAGGGGGAGAAAAGGCCTTGCTTGCGGCGGGGGTCAGAAACTGCTATCGGCAATTCGTTCGTACGGTGAAGCAAATCATGTCCAGCGATCTTCCAATCTATTCCCAAACCCTTCTTCGGACCGGCCTCCAGTTCGCCGCACTCGACCGACTGAAGGGGCGTGACGACGCGGCAGTATGGGAGAAGGCCGACGCGCTCATCGCACAGATGGAGGGCGCCGCCGACCTGGCTGATGCGCGGCGGATCGCTCTCGACGACTTTTCCAAGAACGGCCTGATAAAAATGCATGCGGCTTTGTTCAGCGGCCGCCCCAACGCCGGGGGGCTTCGGAGCGTAGAAATCCGTCCTCTCTACCGCGGTCAGGACTGTGCTCCGCCGCAGTTCATCAGCCGGTCCCTGGACAACCTGTTCAGTTGGATTCACGCCGACAGCTTCAACGACATCCATCCCATCGAGCGAACGGCGCTCACGCTGACCAGGATCGTGGACATCTGGCCATTTGAATTCGGCAATCTGACCGCCGCCGTGGTCTTTTCGAATTCCCTCCTCAGGAGGGCGGGCCTCACGCCGTTCTTCGTTCCGCCCGAACATATGCGCGAGTTCGAACGCGTGATCGCTCAGTCCATGTCAATCGAGATGCAGCCTCTGATCAACGTTGTGTACAACACAATTCGGCGGGAGATGGAGGCGCTTGGACAACCTTGACCGCTATTCACGACAGGCGCAGTTCGCACCCATCGGACGCGAGGGACAGCAGCGCATCCTTGCGTCGCGCGCGGTCCTGATTGGCGCCGGCGCCCTTGGCAGCGTCGCGGCGGATCTTTTGGTGCGGGCAGGTTTGGGTTTTCTCCGAATCGTAGATCGGGATTTCGTGGAACTGTCCAACCTGCAGCGGCAGTCTCTTTATGACGAGGACGACGTCGCGAGAAATCTCCCAAAAGCCATCGCGGCCCAGACGAAGCTGCAGCGGATCAACTCCGCCGTTCAGGTTGAAGCCGTCGTGGACGACGTCAACCCGTCCACCGTCGAAGACTACATCCAGGACGTCGACATCGTCCTGGACGCGCTGGACAATTTCGAAACGCGCTTCGTCATCAACGATGCGTGCGCAAAGCATTCCAAGCCATGGATCTATTCCGCCGCCGTGGGGAGCTACGGTCTTGTGATGCCGGTGCTGCCGGGCCGGTCTCCATGTCTCCGTTGTCTGCTGGGAAGCCTTCCTGCGCCGGGAACGTCGCCGACATGCGACACGGCGGGAGTCCTTGCGTCCATTACGCACATTATCGCCGCGATTCAGACAGCGGAGGCCCTGAAGCTTCTGTGCGGCGTCGCGGATCCCGCGGATATTCGCCTCATTACTTATGACGTCTGGAGCCATTTCTTCCGGCGGATCGAAATCGGCCGGGATGCCATGACGGCTTGCCCGGTGTGCGCCGAAGGTCGATTCGAGTATCTCCGTGGAAGCCCGCTGCGGACCGTCACCCTGTGCGGCCGAAACGCGGTTCAAATCATCCCCGCCGTCAAAGGCGACCTGGACTTCGAGACTGTGTCGAAGTCGATCGCCGCATTCGGAACCGTTCAGTTCAATGACTTCCTGCTGAAATGCCTGTCACCGCCTTACGAGCTGACGCTATTCAAGGACGGCCGCGCCATCGTGAAGGGAACCGAGGAAGCATCGATGGCGCGGGCGGTTTATTCGAAGATGGTGGGCGCGTAGTTGCCCTACGGAGGGCAATTTGGGGACAGAGACCAATTTCCTGCGCGTCACGGCCCGCTCGGGCTTTACTGCGACATCAGGCGCAGGAAATTGGTCTCTGTCCCCAAATTGCCCTGAATTGCCCTACGGCGTCGTCGCGGTTTTCACGCCGGGCGCCATCATGCCGCTTCCCCGCTCCAGTCTCAGTTTCAGCAACGCGGTCACCGCAAGGTACAGCGCCAGCACGATGAACGCCAGCGAAGCGACCCCGTTGACCATTTGGAGATCGAACCCCTGCATTCTTCCGAAATTGCCAATCGTGAGTTTCGTCAGAGCCCAAAGCGTCATGACAAGAACGAAAATCATCGGGAACAGCGTGAAGCCAATGCGTTGACGGGAGCGCGCAAGCCACACGGTGATCGTCAGCAGCGTCAGGGCCGCCAGAAGCTGATTGGATGCGCCGAAGAGCGTCCAGAAATTGATATACGAGCCTGGGACCGCCGTTGCAATGACGTAGAACGGCACAGCCATTGTCAGGACTGTTCCGCCAATCATTCCCACGGCGCCTTTCCAGCCGAAAACTTCCTGGACGATGTAGCGGCCAAGGCGCGTCGCGACGTCGAGAGTATCGAAAACGAAGGTTGAGAAGGCCATCGCGCCAAATGTGATCGCGAAGCTCAGATGCTCCTTTCCGATCAGCAGCGTCATGAACTGTCCGATGCCGTTCCCGTAGATTGTTCCAGGACTGCGCCCCTGCACTTCTTCGGCGGAGACGATCATGATCGTCACCATGGCGATCAACGCGACGAAGCCTTCCGCCAGCATAGCGCCGTAGCCTACCGGCTGAATGTGGGATTCGCGGTCAACCTGCTTGGACGTTGTTCCGCTGCAGACAAGGCCGTGAAAGCCGGAGCACGCCCCGCACGCAATGGTGACGAACAGGAAAGGAAACAGCGTCCCCGTCAGGCCGCCGACGTCGAAACCCCGGAACGCCGGCTGCTTGATTTCATAACCCCCAAAGAAAACGCCGATGGTTCCGAGCGCAAGCGCCAGGTAGAGAACAAACCCGCCAAGATACCCGCGCGGTTGAAGCAGCGCCCACACGGGAATCACGGAAGCCAGGCAGCAATAGGCAAGAATCAAAAGACCCCACGTTGTCGCATCGCTGATGAGCCACGTGGATACGTACGTCCCAAACCAGGACGATGCCAGCGTCGCAGGCACGAAGATCGCAGTGAGCAGCCAGAGCGGCGGATTTACAAAACGCTGCAGCATTCCCATCACGACGGCCAGCAGCAAATAGAAGACGCTCGCGGCCGCGACGGCGCCGCCGGCGTTGAATTGCGTCTGAGCGCCCTGAAGCTCCTCGGTCGCGCTGACGAAGCTCGCTGCGGTTATTTGAGCGAATGCGATGATGACGTAAATCAGAACGATCCAGATGAAAATCAGCATCGCGCGGCCTGCGCGGCCGCCCATGTGCTCCCGCGTGATTTCCGCAATGGAGCATGCGCGATGGCGCACGGAAGCGGCCAGGCTCGAAAAATCGTGGACGGCGCCGATGAAGATCACGCCAAGCCCAATCCAGAAGAGGCACGGAACCCACCCGAAATTCTGGGCGGCTAGAATCGGGCCTGCTATCGGCCCTGCCGCGGCGATGGCGGAAAAATGCTGTCCAAAGAGGTAGAACGGCCGCGTCGGGACGTAGTCGTTTCCATCGCTGAATTCATGAGCGGGCGTCCTGCGCCGGTCGTCGATGCCGAACCGACGGGCTACCCAGCCTCCGTAGATTCGGTAGCCGCAAACCAGCAGCACCAGAAAGGACAAAGCGAGCAGCGTGAGATTCAACGGAGATCCCTCCTACGCCATATGTCGTCTTGATCGGGCGTTAATGTTAGCAGAAACACCCGCCCCGGTCTGCAAGTTGCATTACAATTACCGCCGCCCGGAATGGAAAATGAAATCGAAGACTGACGATCCGCCGAAGCGCCGGACCTATCGCAGTCCGCTCCGCGAGGAGCGCGCGGCGCAGACGCGCGAAGCGATCCTGGACGCGCTTGTAAGAGTCATGGCGAAGAACGGCATCGCCGAACTCTCGATTCCGATGGTTGCGCGGGAAGCCGGCGTTTCGATTCCATCCGTATACCGTTACTTTCCAACAAAGCGCGCTTTGATTGCGGCTCTGAACGAATACGCGTTTCGAAAGGGGTCGTTCGACTTTTCGGAATTTCCTCCTCTGGAGACGCCTGACGATCTGGCTGACATCATTCCTCTTACCTTTCAACGCCGCGAGGCGATCGAAGCGACCCTGTCGGCTGCCATGAGTTCCAGCATCGGGCATGCGATTCGCCGTCCCGAGTTCGAAGAGCGCGCAAAATATCTCGCGCGGGCGCTGCGCCCCGCGACGAAGCGGCTTTCCCGCAGGGAAGCGGCGTGGCTTCGAGACGTTGTCTTCATTTTGAATTCCCACGCTTCTGTCCGCGCGTTCAAGGAGTACCTGAATTTGAACACGCAGGAGGCGGCCAAGCGCGTCGCCTGGGCTATCCGTACGCTTGTGCGCGGCGTAAGCGCCCCCGGAAAAAAACGCTCATGACGATTGCGATTTGGAAGGAAGGCCCGACGGAAGGCTATTGGTTTCGGAACACGTCCCACTTTCCGACGGGCATCTCGCTGCATCTTTGGGAATTGTTCCTGCCCGCTCACGACGCCGGTACAAGACGCGGCTTCCGCCGCTACGGCGCCGCGATGGACGGCTGCGATTTTGCTCGCTTCAAAGGTCGTATTTACGTCCGAGTTTGCCCGGTCGAAGATCCTGAGGAGCTGGCAGAACGCGCCAAGATCGCCGAGCGGGCGCTCGCCGTGAAACTGTGGCGGCAGGATCGCGCGGAGTGGCGCATCATCAAGAAATCCTTCCGCACGCGCCTCATGGAATTTGCGCGGCAGGACCCCGCCGGCTTGAGCCCTGACGGCCTGATCCACAGATTAATCGGCCTCCGCCAAATTTTTGTTGAAGGCGTCATACAACATTTCGCCCAGCAGCCTGCAAGCATGTTCGCGGTGGGAGACTGGCTCCGCAACACGTTCGACTGGACTGGAGTGCGCGCTTCCGAGGCGTTATGGGCTCTTCGAAACTCCGCGAGCTCCTCGGGAGAAAGCGCCGACTATTCGCGGGCGGTCGCGCGGGTCGCCGAAGCGCTGCACGCGGACCCGAACGGTTCGGCCATTTTCCATGACGAGGAGCGGGCCGCCGTCGACCGTCTGGAAGAGATTCATGTCGCGGCGCCGGGAGTATGCAACGCCCTTGAGGCTTTTCTCTATGAATACGGCGACCGGCTCATCACCGGATTCGACCTGACGGACCTGACCCTGCGGGAATTGCCGCATCTCGTCGTGGCCGCCCTCTCTCAACGAGAGAAAGTCGGAACGCTCTCGGCCGATGCCGGCCGCCGGTGTTCCGACATGGGAGACGAGATCCGCTTGCGCCTGCCGGCCGACAAGCGGGACGCGTATGAGGAGGGTCTGCGTGAGGCTCAATGCGCCTATGGACTGAACGACGAAGACGTGCGTACGACGTATCTCTGGCCGCTGGGCCTGATCCGCCGTTCGATGCTCGCTGCAGCCGATCATCTCGTGAAGAGCGGCAAGCTGGAGGCGCCTGACGACGTTTTCCACACCACGCCGGCGGAGCTTGATGCTCTCTTGTGCGGCGCCGTACATCCTGGACCGGACGAACTCGCGCGACGCGCCGCCGAATGGCGGGCTTGGGCCGCCGACGATCCTCCGGCCGCCTTTGGCGAGCCTCAACTGCCCGCGCTCGGGGCGCTGCTGAGTCCAGAATGCGCGCGCGTCACTTCGGCGATCCGGTTTTACCGCGAGGAAGTCGACGCTCGCTCCGAGCGGCCGCGCGAGGGCTCGTGGTCGGTGCTGGTCGAAGGCCTTGCTGCAAGTCCAGGACGCTATGAAGGCCAGGCGCGCGTCGTGCGCGGCCCCTGGGACTTTGAAAGAGTTTCGCAAGGAGACGTTTTGATCGCTCGGACGACGTCGCCCGCCTTCAACGTCATTCTCCCCATTCTGGGAGGCGTCGTGACGGATCGCGGAGGCGCCTTATGCCACGCCGCAATCGTGGCGCGGGAATTCGGAATCCCGGCCGTCGTCGGAACAAATTCCGCAACTACAAAGATCCCGGACGGCGCCCACGTACTCGTGGATGGCGACCACGGATTCGTTACCGTTCGGAGATGAATTCACGCCATGAGCATCGTGTGGTTCGATCAGAGAGCGGGCTGCGATGAAATCGGCGGCAAGGGTCTGAGACTATGCCGGCTTGCTCAAGCGGGCCTTCCGGTTCCCAACGGGTTCTGCATCTCCGTTTCAGGAATGGAGAGCATGAAGTTGCAGGACATCGAATCCGCCTTGAACCGGCTGGGCGCGACGTCCGTGGCAGTGCGATCCTCCGCGGTTGAAGAAGATGGAATAGCAGCGTCCTTCGCCGGCGTTTACCTGACGCGTCTCAACATCGCATCGCCGAGCGACGTGGCCGACGCGCTGGTAGAAATACGCAACTCCGCATCGTCCCCGGCCGCCGCCGCCTATCGCCGGAAGCGCGGGCTTTCGGGACGGCCTAGGATGGCCGCGATTGTGCAGACGTTTCTCAGCCCGGATGCGTCGGGCGTCCTGTTCATGAAAGACCCTATTGACGGCGCGCGCCGCATCGTCGTTGAAGGCGCCTGGGGTTTGGGCGAAGCCGTCGTCTCCGGACGCGTCACGCCGGATCGCTGGGTGCTTTCCCAACAAGGCGACGTCATTTCATCCACGATTGCCACGAAAGACATCGCCATCGTTCCTCATAAAATTGGAATTAGAGAAGTGGGACTGGACCCTCTCCGCCGCACTCTTCCTTGCCTCAGCAGTTCCGCTCTCCGTGAGCTATGCAAACTCGCCGCGTGCTGCGGAAACTTGTTCGGCGTTCCTCAGGATATCGAATGGGCTTCGGCCTCGGGCGCCATGTGGCTTCTTCAAAGCCGTCCGATAACGGCCTTCGCATCGCACGGAGAGCTCACCAACGCACGACGGCCGCCGCGCTGACCATGCCCGCGCCGGCGGCGGTAAGCAGGAGGATGTTTCCACGACGGATGCGGCCGGACTCTACGCCGCACGCCAGTGCGATCGGAATAGTCGCGGCGGAACTGTTTCCTACCTGCTCTACCACCGAGATGGTTCGCTCGGCTGGAATATCCAGGAGACGTCCCGCGTCGCGGAGGATTCTTGTGTTGGCCTGATGAGGAACCCACCAGTCGATGGATGCAGGCGACAACCCCGCAACCTTCATGGCTTCCTTGCCGGCGCAGGCCATGGCATGGACAGCTTGTTTGAACAACGCGCCTCCTTGTCGCATCGTCATCAGATGCCGGCCTTGGGCGACGGCCGCCGGCGTCAGAGGCTCTCGTGAACCGCCCGCGGGAACTCCGATGACGTCGTACTGCGAACCGTCGGCGCCTAGATAACGTCCCAGCATGCAAGAAGCGCCGGCAGGCCCAAGAACAACCGCCCCCGCGCCGTCGCTGAAGAGAACCGCCGTCGCCGGGTCATTATTATTCACGCGGCGCGTCAACACGTTCGCCCCAATCACCAGAACCGGTTTCCCGACGCTCTCGCCGTAGGCGTCCGCCAGCGTGAACGCATAGAGAAAACCGCTGCAGGCCCCCGCCAGATCGGCAGCCCCGGCGCCATCCAAACCCAGCCTGTGCGCAACTAACGGCGCCGTGGGCGGCAACAGGTGATCCGGCGTGCTGGTCGCCAGCAGGAGCAGAGCGATGTCGCCGGGATCGACGCCGGACCGCTTCAAAGCGGCGGCCGCTGCACGCACCGCAAGATCAGAGGTTGCTTCGGAACTCGCCGCTTTTGGACGCTGCAGAATCCCGGTTCGTTTCGCGATCCAGCCGCGTTCCAGACCCATGCGGTCCTCAAGTACGTCGTTGGAGACGACGTCTTCTGGAACGGCGGAAGCAACGCTGACGATTCTCATTTGAGTTCGGACATTAACCCTGCCGCGCTCTATGTGGCTGTAAACAAATGCGGAGAAGCCAGAAACGCGGATGAGAATTGAAAACTGATTAGTGATCTACCCCAACTCCGACAACACCGCGTCAATCTGCTCAAACGCCCAGTCGACTTCTTCGTCCGTAATCACGTACGGCGGCATGAAATACAGGACGTTCCCCAACGGCCGCAACAGCAGGCCCCGCTTCAAGAACGCGTCCGTAAGACGCGGTCCAATGTTCGCGAGGTATCCACCGCCGCCGTCCGTCATTTGATCCGAGAGCTCGATGGCGCCGACACCGCCGATCAGTCGCACGTCCGCAACAATGTCATGATCCAGAAGCGGCAAGAGCCCCATGCGGAACTTTCGTTGCAGCGCTCGGACGCGATCGAGAACCGCGGCTTCCTCGAAGAGATCAAGGCTAGCAAGCGCCACAGCGCACGCCAGCGGATTCGCCGTATAGGAATGACCATGGAAGAACGCTTTGGCGCGGTCGTCGTCGAGAAAGGCCTCGTAGACTCGTTCCGACGCGACCGTCGCCGCCAGGGGAAGATAGCCGCCGGTGAGCGCCTTCGAAAGGCACATCAGATCGGGGCTCACTTCCGCGTGCTCACAGGCGAACATCCATCCCGTCCTTCCGAAGCCGGTCAGCACTTCGTCGGCGATCATGAGCGCGCCGTATTGATCGCACAGCCGCCGAACTCCGGCAAGGAACTCCGCGGGCCACACGATCATTCCGCCGGCGCCCTGCAGCATCGGCTCCACGATCACGGCCGCCACGGAGTCGCGGCGCGACGCAAGTATCTGTTCCAGGCTCTGGAGGCAGTCGATCTGGCATCGGGAACGATTCAGGTTAAGCGGGCATCGGAAACAGTGCGGCGCGTACGCCCGATGTACGGGGAACAGCAATGGACCGAACGCGCGCGTAAAGACCGAGTCCGCGCCCACCGACATCGCTCCGAGCGTATCGCCGTGGTACGCATAATGAAGCGCCACGAATTCGCGCCGCTCCGGCCGGCCTTGGTTCTGCCAGAACTGAAACGCCATTTTGAGCGCCACTTCGACGGAAGTGGACCCGTTGTCCGAATAGAAGACGCGCGTCAAACCTGATGGAAGAATCGAAGTCAGCCGTTCCGCCAGTTGCACAGCGGGCTCGTGAGTGAGTCCGGCGAACGCAACGTGATCGACCCGGGCCGCTTGAGATGAAAGCGCTGCGTTGAGCTTCGGATGCGCGTGGCCGTGAATGTTGACCCACCAGGACGAAATGCCATCCAGCAAGCGGCGGCCGTCTTCCGTGTACAGGTAAACGCCTTCGGCGCGCACGATCGGGATCGCGTCGGGCGTGGTCTTCATCTGCGTGTAGGGATGCCAGAGATGGGCGCGGTCGCGTTGGGACAAAGTTTGTTGGGTCATTGAAAGCATCTCAAAAGGCGGCCCGCCGGATCGAGCTCCGTCGAAGCCCATTGCGCGACGGCTTCCGGCGTCAGATCGCGAAAACGCGGCATCTCGCCGAGAATCGCGGCCCCGCCGAATCGCTCGATCGCCTCACGGTTGCCTTCGTTTTTTTCTCCTACCATGACGACCCCTGCAACCTCCAGAGAGCGGCGGCGCAAGGCCTCCAGCGTCATGAGCGTATGGTTGATCGTACCTAAGGTCGAACGCGCAACAACAACTACCGGCATTGCCAGAACCGCCATCCAGTCGACCATGAGATCGGTCTCGTTGATCGGAACCAACACTCCGCCGGCGCCTTCGACAATCCAACGCGCTTCGGCGGGTTCGGATGCGACATAGGCTCGAAGCTGATCCATGCTGATACGCATTTCACTGAGCGCTGCCGCGGCATGCGGCGAGAGCGGCTGCCGAAGCCGCACGCCTCTTGTGAACAGCTCTTCGCGACGGCATGCGCCGAGCCGCGCGACCGCCGCCGTATCGTCGTCCTGTTCGACGCCGGTCTGGATCGGCTTCCAATACCGCAGATTCGAGATGCTGCGGCATCGGTGCATCAATGCGGCCGCAACGACTGTCTTGCCGACGTTCGTGTCCGTTCCCGTTACAAAGACGCCGCGAATCACCGGCACGCTCGCGCCGCCAGTTGTGCAACGGCCCTCAGCGCGCCCTCATCCACCGCTGCGTTTACGGAAATGCGCAATCGCGCCGTTCCCTCCGGCACCGCCGGCGGCCGGATCGCGCGCACGTCGAAGCCGGCGGCCTGAAGCTCCGACGCCGCACGGCAGGCGCGTGTGTTGTCGCCCAACAGAACCGGAATGATCTGGGATCGGGATCCTCCCGTGTTGATTCCGGCTTCACCCAAAAGCGAGCGCAGCAACGCAGAATGCTTCAACACGCGTTCGCGCCTCTCGGGTTCGGTTTCAATAACGGTCAGGCTCGCCTCCAGTGCGGCGGCGATCGGCGGGGGCGCGGCGGTCGAAAAGATAAACGGGCGGGCGGTTTGTATCAGGTAATCGATGACCCAGGCCGGACCCGCAACAAAAGCGCCGGCGGACCCGAGGGCCTTGCCGGCTGTGTTCACGCTGAGGAGCACGTGATCGGAAACGCCGGCCTGCTCGATGAACCCGCTCCCGCGAGCGCCGTAAACGCCGACGGCGTGCGCTTCATCGACAATCAGCGCCGTTCCCGTTTCGCTGCAGAGCTCGGCGTAGTCGGCCAGCGGCGCAAAATCGCCGTCCATGCTGAAAAGCGACTCCGTCACAAGAAACTTTTGCGCGGGCGGCGGCGCCTCGCGCAGCAGCCGCGCAAGGCGATCCACATCACAGTGGGGAAACTTGACGCGCCGGGCTCGTGAAAGCCGGATGCCGTCGACGAGACTAGCGTGGTTGTATTCGTCGGAGAAAACCAGATCGTGGCGATCGACAACAGCAGTGACGACGCCCAGGTTCGCCGTATATCCGCTGTTGAAGTAAAGCGCCGCTTCCGTATTCTTGAATTCCGCGAACCGCTTCTCCACTCGCCGGAACAATTCGCGGTCCCCTCGCAGCAGTCGGGACGCCGTCGATCCACAACCCTCCGACATCACGGCCTCGGCCATCCTCTGCTTGACCAGCGGATGCGTAGAAAGGCCTAAATAGTCATTCGAGGACAAATCGATTCCGGATGGAGGACGCAGACTGCGCCGCAAGCCGGCCGCCTCGAGTTCACGGATGCGCCGGGCGATACGGGTTTCGAGTTGGGCGTGGGGGCTCAAACCAAACGCATCCCGAGCTTTTCAAGCATCGCATGATCGTGATCGGCGTCGGGGTTGGGGGTCGTCAGGAGCTTTTCGCCCATGAAAATCGAATTGGCGCCGGCGACGAAACACAGCGCCTGCGCTTCATCCGTTAGAGAAAGCCGGCCGGCGCTCAAGCGAACTTTTGAAGCGGGCATCAGGATGCGCGCGGTTGCGATCGTGCGAACAAGTTCCAATGGGTCAATAGGGGCGGCGTCTGCCAGCGGAGTGCCTTCAACGCGCACGAGCATATTGATCGGCACGCTCTCCGGATGGGGCCGCTGCGTCGCAAGCTGCGCGAGCAGGCCATATCGCTCTTGACGCGTTTCGCCCATACCGATAATGCCGCCGCAGCATACCGTGATTCCAGCCTGGCGCACGCGATCAAGAGTCCGGAGACGCTCTTCATACGTTCGTGTTGTGATGATGCTGCCGTAGAATTCCGGCGACGTGTCCAGATTGTGGTTGTATGCGGTCAGCCCCGCCTCGGCAAGCCGACGGGCTTGATGTTCGGTCAGCATCCCGAGGGTGCAGCATGCTTCCATCCCCAGACGGCGTACGCCGCGAACCATTTCGAGGACCTGATCGAATCGATGGTCCTGTGGCGCGTCGCGCCACGCCGCCCCCATGCAGAATCGAGTTGCGCCCTGTTCGCGGGCGCGAGTTGCAGCGTTTACGGCCTCTTCGACGGACAACAACGATGTCGCCTCGACTCCCGTCTCGTATCGGGCCGACTGAGGACAGTAGGCGCAATCCTCAGGACAGCCGCCGGTTTTCACGCTTAATAGGACGCATCCCTGGACTTCATCCGATCGGTGATGCGCACGGTGAGAGGCCTGAGCCCGAAAAATCAGCTCGGGCAGCGGGAGTGTGTAAATCGACTCAATCTCAGCGACCGTCCAATCGTGTCGCATGTCAGTTATCAGTTTTGAGTTTTGAGTTTTGAGTTTCGAGTTTTGAGTTTCGAGTTTTCAGCTTTCCGGTATCAGTCTACGTTGGAACAAACCGAAAACTCAAAACTGATAACTGAAAACTGATAACTGACAACTCATGAGTCAGTAGTCCCGCCGATCCCTCCCGTGCCGGGCCGGGCGGCCTCCGCGTCCGCCAAAGTCCTTCTGCACCATGGGGCGGGCCTCATTGACAGTGAGCTTCCTTCCGCCCAGGTCCGCTCCGTTGAAGCGGCTGATTGCGGCGTCGGCGAGTTCGCTTTCCATTTCCACGAATCCGAAGCCCTTCGAGCGGCCGGTCATGCGGTCGGTGATGATGGTGACCGACTCGACCTGACCGACTTGAGTAAACAGATCGGCCAGATCCTGTTCCGTTGTCTGGAACGATAGATTGCCTACAAATAGTCTCTTATTCATGTTTTTCCTTTTGACGTGTTTGGAACTTCCAGGGCTCTGCGGGGAAAGAAAACTAAACTCTCCGGAGCATAGGCTTGAGGCTCCAACCGTTAACTTCGGCAGCTATTAGGCCGCCTCGTCCAGTATACGCCGCGGCAAGGCAAAACGTTGCGGCAATGATGGGGTAATGACGAGTAGCGGGTCAGTTTGAAATTTGCGACGCAAAGTCCCCTCCTGGATCCGCTGGATCAGGGTAATTACATACTTGACTAACCACATTTGGGGGAATTGGTCGTTGTGAACAACGACCAATTCCCCCAAACCCGGCTGATTCGTCGAGTATGGTTAATCAAGTATGTAATTACCCTACCGACGCCCCTTCACTTGTCCAATGCCTTCAATTCCACCGTCGCACGGCCGCCTTTCTCGATACGCACCGCCCTTCCGAACGGTTCGAACGGCTTCATCAAGTCCGCGTTCCGGTACATTCCCTCCTCACCTTCCGACCATGCGTACAAGCGATACTCGCCGGGGTGGATTCCACGGAACTCGAAGGCGCCGTTCTGGTCCGAGCTTACGCTTTGAAACGTTCCGTAATAGTCCGTGCGGTCCCGCAGCGGTTTCTCCGGAACCAGCGCCACCAGCGCGTCGTGCACCGCCGCCCCCGCGCCGTCAATCACCCGGCCTTCGATGACGCCGCCCGAGCGACTGACGACCACTTCGACGCCGGGTCCGGGCACAACCAGCCCGCCAGTTAAAACATCCTGGCCGCCCTGTCGCACTGCAGCGACATAGGCGCCGTCTGGAATCTGGCGGACGTAGCCGAATTGGTATCGGCCTGCGTAGGCTTCCTCCACGAGAAACTCCCCATCGCGATTCGTCACGGCAGTCAGCGTCGGATTCGGCCCGAAGGCGACTTCGAGATTCGCCAGCGGCTCGAACGCCCCATTGCCGGATTCCATCAGCCCACGCCCCTGCAATTGATGCTTTGGAGCGGCGACCCGCACAGTGACCCCGGCGTCGACTCCATCGAAACGAACCGTCGCGAAGCCGAAGCGGCGGCCGCTCACGCCCATCCATGATGCTGAGACTTCGTATGTTCCGCGGAAGTCCGGCTGGAATTCGTACACGTCGTTGATCATCCTGGTCTGGTATAGCGAAAACTCCGGCCCAACCCATCCGGCAGGCTTCAACGTGACGAGCGGGAAGTCCGCTCTTTCACCGGTCGCGTTGACGAGACGCACGCGAATCCTGCCGGCGCGAGCCTGCTTCAGAACGATATCCGGAAGCAGCGTCTCCTGGCCCGGCCTGACGTCCACGGCGACGGCTTTGGAAAAGTCGTTGACGCCCGGATAAAACACGGAAGCCAGGGCCCGCTTGTGCGACGCAAGTTCCGTCACGAACGAATTGGAGGGAATGATCCGCATGTAGTACCGGCCCGGAGCGACGCCCTCGATGCGGAACACGCCGTCGTCGCGAGTTTCAAGAGGACGCGGGGCCGATCCTGTAGCGACGATCATGAGCTGAGGACGTCCGAGCGGAACAGCCTGCCGGTACAACTCGAGGCGGGCGCCGCCAATCGGTCGCCGCTCCAGACCCAGCACCCGCCCCGTGATGACGCCGGCCTTCGTCAAGCGAAGCCGCGCGTTCCCTACGCCTTCGCCCGCAGCAACCGAAAAAGGAACGCCCGCGCCGCCCGCCCGGCCCGCGCGTACATAGCCGGCCTTGGAAGCCGCGATCAGGCGACGGCCCGGCGCCAGACCATGAAGCGCGAAGCGCCCGTGCGCATCCGTCGTCCCAGACGACTCGGGCCGTCCGTCCGGTCCCAGTGCATGGACCGACGCTCCGGCTATGGGCGCTCCCGTAACCGCATCCACGACAACGCCTTCGATGGCCGCGAGACTGTCGGCCGGCTGGCCCGAATCCGGCGCGCACGTCGCCAGGAGCGTCAACGAAATTGCTGCAATTGCGAGTCGGTTCAAATCGCGCCGCGGATTATATTTTCACCAATACCGACTTGGTTTCGGTGTAGAGCTCGATGCCGTCGGCCGCCTGTTCACGACCGATGCCGCTCTGTTTAAAACCGCCGAAAGGCAGCGCCGGGTCGATCAGGTGATGGCAGTTCACCCACACCGTGCCGGCTTCGATGCGCTTGGCCAGGCGATGTGCGAGGCTGAGGTTCTGAGTCCACACGCTGGCGGCCAAGCCGTAGATCGTCTCGTTGGCGCGCGCGGCGATTTCGTCGGCGTCCTTGTAACTGTTGGCCACCAGTACGGGACCGAAGATTTCTTCCTTGTACACCGTGGAATCAGGGCCGCAGTTCTTAAAGATGGTGGGCTGCACGAAGTAGCCCCGGCGGCCGGCGGCGGCGCCGCCGGTGAGCACTTCCCCGCCTTCGCTGAGCCCCTTCCGGATGTAGCCGAGTACGCGGTCATGCTGTTCCTTGCTCACCAACGGCCCCATCTGCGAATCGGGGCTGCGGCCCGCGCCGAGCTTCATAGAGCCGGCGATTTCCTTCAAGCCGCTCAACACGTCGTCGAAGATGGGTTCCTCTACAAACAGGCGAGCGCCGGCCACACAAACCTGGCCATGATTGAAAAAGATGGCGTTGGCGGCGCCGGGGATGGCCTCGTTGAGATCCGCGTCTCTGGCGATGATCACCGGGCTCTTGCCGCCCAACTCCAGGGACACGCGCTTCAAACTGTCTATCGCGACCTTGCCGATGTGCTTGCCCACCGGCGTGGAGCCAGTGAAGGCAATCTTTCGCACGAGTGGATGCTCCACAATCGCCTGGCCCGCGCTTTCACCGTAGCCCGTGACCAGGTTGATCACGCCTTTGGGAATGCCGGCTTCCTCGGCCAGTTCCACCAGGCGAATGGCCGTCAATGGGGTTTGCTCGGCCGGCTTGAGCAGGCTCGTGCAGCCGCACGCAAGAGCCGGGGCCAGTTTCAGAGCCGCCATCACCAGCGGAAAGTTCCAAGGGATGATCTGGCCTACCACTCCGACCGGCTGGCGCAAGGTGTAGGCATGGAATTCGGTGTTGGGAATTCCGATCGAGACATTGGCGGTTGAACCCTCGATCTTGGTCGCCCAGCCGGCATAGTAACGGATGAGTTGCACGCTGGCGGGGACATCGATCATCTTCGCGTACGTCACCAGCTTGCCGTTGTCCAGCGATTCGAGCTCCGCCAACATGCCGGAATTCGCTTCCACCAGGTCCGCCCATCGGAGCAGCAGCGCCTCGCGCGCTGCCGGGGTGATGCGCGACCATTCGCCTTCGTAAAACGCCTTGTGCGCTGCTTTGGCGGCGCGATCCACATCCTCGCGGTCCGCTTCGGCGACTTCGCAGATCACCTCTTCGGTAGCCGGATCGATCGTGTCGAAGGTCTTGCCGGAGGCGGCCTCCACCCACCGGCCGTCGACGTAAAGCTTCTGCGTTCGGGAGATGAAGCGCCGGACGGCGGGACTGAGGTCGGCGAATTCAGGAACAGTAACGGCTTGGCTCATCGCTGAGATCTCCTTGCTTTGACTTTGCTTTGGCGCCCTTTCAACCTTCCGCAATTTATTGCTAGATGGTATGAATGGCCGCGGCCAAAAGCAAATGCGAAAGCACTTAAGCCGCATGCAAAGCCGTTATTGTTGTGGTTGTTTCGCTCTGTTGGCTTCGAGGATTCGCAGTCGCTCGAGAAGGCGCTTGCCGCGCGGAGAAAGCCGATAGCCCACTTCCAAGCTTTCAGTCAGCCCGGACTCTTTCAGCTTGCGAATGTCCGCCTTGAACGTGGACCGATCCAGACCCATTTGCGCGGCCAAGACGGTGGAGACAACGGCTGGATTGCGGTCGATCAGCTCCAGCGCTTGCCGAGTCCACGGGCCGTGGGAACTGGCTCTGTCTAGCCGGTCCAGCCGTCTCAACAATGCATCGAGATCCGCCTCCGAAAGGTCGTCCTTCTGACGCAGCGCGACGCGCCGGTCGGCGCCGGCGAATCGAAAGTCGATGCGGTAGAGCGTTCCCTCACGATACTTGGCAAGTTCAGCCAGGAGGTCGCTTCGGCTGCCATACCCGGCAAGTTCCGCGTCGCGCTCGGTGATCGACCGCTCATGGACTCTTTCGGCTGACGCCACCTCAATCTCACCGAACGGCTGGCGATATCGATTGCCGGGCGTAACCTGTAAGCGCTTCCAACGGCGAAATGTTCGCGTAATCGAACCGTCGATAATGCCGCGATGAAAGCGGGCCTTGAATAGCATGGGGAAAGAGATTAGGGAATCTGGGGACAGAGCGCAATTTTCCTGCGGATGAAAGGAACCTCACGCGCAGGAAAATTGCGCTCTGTCCCCAAATTCCGCGGAAGTCTTGCAATAGCGGATGGCTTTATCTAGCATCGCGGGCGTGAAAAGCGGCGCTGTTCAATGTCCGTCGTGTGCGAGGGAAGTTCCCCCCGGCAGCCGATTCTGCGGATTCTGCGGCCAGTCGATCTCCTCTGTGTCGCAAATGCCGACGGTAGCAGCCGCCACTGGTTCGCCCGCAGCGGCCGCACGTCCCGCTTCTCTGGACACAGCGCCAGCGCACGGTTTCACGCCCGGAGCGATTCTTGGCGATCGCTATCGTATTGTCGGTCTTCTGGGCTCGGGAGGAATGGGCGAGGTTTATCGCGCGGACGACCTGAAGCTCGGCCAACCCGTGGCTCTGAAATTCCTTGCCCGCGCACTCGCGTCCGACCCTGTGCGCCGCGAAAGGCTCTTCGCAGAGGTCCGCGTCACGCGGCAGCTTTCGCACCCGAACATCTGCCGCGTCTACGACATTGCGGAGCATGAAGGAATGCACTTCCTCTCCATGGAATTCATTGACGGAGAGGACCTGGCTTCGCTGATCAAGCGCATCGGATACCTGCCCCATGAAAAGGCCGTCGATATCGCCCGCCAACTTGCAAGCGGACTGGCGGCGGCGCATGCGCGCGGCGTTCTGCACCGGGACCTCAAGCCGGCCAACATCATGATCGACGGCGGCGGCCGCGTCCGTATCACCGATTTCGGGCTCGCGGTTGCAGCAGGTGATGAAGCGCGGACTGCCGACGTGTCAGGGACTCCCGCGTATATGGCGCCCGAGCAGCTCGCCGGCGAAGGATCCAGCGTTCGGAGCGACATCTATTCGTTGGGTCTCGTGCTCTACGAGATGTACTGTGGAAGAAAGGCCTTCAGCGCAACATCCATGGCGGAACTCCGCAGTCAGAAGGAGACGCGCCCTCCAACGCCTCCTTCCGAAATCCGCGCAGGGATCGATCCAATCATGGAGCGCGTCATCATGCGATGTCTGGAGCGCGATCCTGCACTCCGGCCCGCTTCGGCCATCCAACTGACGTCCGCTCTGCCGGGCGGCGATCCCCTAGCCGCCGCTCTCGCTGCAGGGGAGACCCCTTCGCCTGAAATGGTGGCGGCGTCCGGCCTGAAAGAAGGGCTGCGCCCTGCCGTGGCGTTTGTTCTGCTGCTCGCCATTGCGCTCGGGACAATCGCTGCGACGTTCATGAACTCGCGGGCTGTTCTCTTGGAACGCGTCGACGCCGGCAGGCCGCCGGCTTTTTTGATCGAGCGCGCAAAAGAGATCGTGCGCGATGCAGGCTACACGGCGCCGCCGGCAGACAGCGCCTACGGCTTCACATACTACACGGACTTCTTCACGTACATCGAGGCTGCGGACAAGAGCAGCCGCCGTTGGGATCGTTTGAACGAATTCACTCCTTTTGTTCTCTGGTACCGTCAAAGCCCGCGTCCGCTCGAGCGGACAGCCTTCCTGATCGATCGCGGCGGCGCATCGTTTTCGGATCCCGCGTTCCAGTTCTCCGGCGATGTGCGCATTCGCCTGGACAGTCAAGGCCGGCTGAGAACCTTCGAAGCCATTCCACCGGAAATTGCGGCCGACAGCGCTGCAACCGCGCCTGACTGGAAGAAGCTTTTCTCACTCGCAGGCTTCGATCTTTCGAAATGGAAGGCAGCGGCGCCCGAGCGCAATCCTCTTTTCTATGCGGATGCGCGAGCGGCATGGGAAGGCGTGCTTGACGGCCAGAAAGCCGTCCCGGTGCGCATCGAAGCGTCGGCGTATCAGGGGAAACCGGTAAGCTTCGAGATCATCGGCCCGTGGACGCGAGCGACGCGGACAGTTCCAGCTCCCGTTCGAAGGGGGAGAAGATCACCAACGCCATCGCCGTCTTTCTCCTCTGCGTTCTCGTCATCGGAGGAGTAGCCTTCGCGCGACGGAATCTCCGCCTGGGCCGCGGCGACCGCCGGGGCGCGACGCGGTTGTCGCTGTTCTTTGCCGGCGCGCTGTCGATCGGGTGGATCATGTCCGAGCATCATGTTCCGAGCTTTTGGGAGGTTTACCTGATCGCCATGTTCATGGGCGCGGTTCTGCTGCTTGTCGGCCTCCTCTGGACCCTCTACATTGCGCTTGAGCCGTTTGTGCGCCGGCGCTGGCCGCAAGTCCTGGTGACGTGGACGCGCCTTTCGGCCGGGGACTGGCGAGATCCGCTTGTTGGCCGCGACGTGCTGATTGGTTGCGCGGCCGGAACGGCCGCGGGCTGTCTGGGCCGCCTGCAGATTCTTGCGCCGTCGTGGTTCGGATATCCCGAAAGCGAGTTGGTGACTCCGTTGATCGAAGCTCTCAGCGGCGCCGCGCCGTTCGTCTCGCGGTTGGGGACGCTGATTGCTTTCGGAGTGTTGAATGCTTTAGCGCCGCTGTTTCTGCTTTTCGTTCTAAGGATCCTGCTGCGAAACCAGTGGGCCGCCGCCGCTGTCTTAACCGTGATTTTGACGACGCCGACAGCGCTTCAGATCGAAGCGCCTTGGATCGGCGCGCCCATTGCGTTTACCGCAACGGCTCTTGGCTTGTTCGTATTAATGCGATACGGAGCGATTGCTTCATTCGTTCTCGGACTCGTAACCGATCTTTCCTTCACGTTCCCATCAACGTTCCAGACTTCGGCCTGGTACGCCGGCGCGGGCTACGCGGGAGTTGCAATTATCGCCGCGGTCAGCCTCTTCGCCTTTCAAACTTCCCTCGGCGGCCGCCGGCTCCTGGACTTCGCTCGAGCGGAGGCGTGACTGCGTCGTTATCCAGACCGTGGGCAATCCTGCTACGCGAGTCGGAGCAGCCTGCTGAGGTTTCCGCCCAGGATCGCTTCCTTCTCAGCGTCGGTCAGAAATGAGGCATTGAGCACAAGATCCACCGTGACCGGCCAGTTGAAGGGTACGTCTGTGCCGTAGACGATCTGGGTGGCGCCGACCTCGGCGACGAGATGCCGAAGCCCTTCTTCGGAGAACACCATCGTGTCGATCAGAATCTGGCTTCGCAGATACTCGCTCGGTCTTTTCTTGTTGGCGCAATTGGCGTTGTTTCGCACGTCGCACGCTACTTCCGTTCGCCCCAGGTAAGACGGCAGATACCCGCCCGCATGCGCCGCGCAGACCCGCAGGTCCGGAAACTTGTCGAGCGTGCCGTCGAATATCAGCCGTGAGAGAAAGTAAGTCGTCTCGAGCGGATTGCCGATAATGTTGCCGAGGTCGCCGCGGCCGCGAAGCGCGCCGTCCCGGACGATGTTGTCCGCGCCGTTGGGATGCATGACGACAGGTACGCCGAGCTCAGCGGCCTTGGCCCAGAACGGGTCGTACTTCGGCAGCGAAAGATCCTCGCCATTGACGTGTCCTCCGATCGACGCGCCGCGGAGACCCAGGCGCTTCACGCCGTCTTCGAGCTGCTGGGCCGCCAGCTCGGGATGCTGGAGAGCGACCGACGCCATCGCAACGAAGCGATCTGGATGCGTCGATACCCATTTCGCCAAACCTTCGTTCTGCGCTTGGACGATTTTTTGAGCGAGTTCACGATCGCCGGCGTACCACCAGAAGCCGTTGATCGTGAGCGCCTGCACGTCCACCCCCTGCTGATCCATAATCCGCAGCCGCTCCGGACCGAGGCCCTGGATGCCCACTCCGGCGGCATTGGCAAACGGCGTTCCCTTCACCACGGCGGCTGCTTCAGGAATGACGCAATGCGCGTGAATGTCTATTACACGGATCCGCTTTCCCCCGATCGAGACCAGCCGGCGCGCCTGCCCTGGCTGAGCGGCTTCGGCTCGATTCCCTGACCAGAAGGCGCCGGCGGCGGCGACGGCCAGGCCTTTGAAGAAAGTCCTGCGACTCGTCATGTTCGTCTCCTCAGCCGCTGTGCATGGCGCGCTTGATGAGCTCCTCTGAAGACAGATCCTCGTTGTGTGTGGCGATCCACCACTCGTTGCCCGCCACGTCCTCGACGACCCCGCTTCGGTCGCCCCAGAATTGATCCTCAGGTTTAGAAATTGGCCTGGCGCCCGCTTGAAGGGCCTTTGCGTAGACGGCGTCGACGTCCTGAACGTACATGTAGAACTTGGAGCGCGACGGCTTGCCTTCGAGATCATCGGAGTCATCTTCGCCAACGACGACCATCGAATTGCCGATACGGACTTCGGCGGACATGATCGTACCGTCCGGGAAGGCGGCAACGTACGCATCCTTGGCGTCGAATGCTTGCTTCAGGAATTCAATGAAGCGGGCCGCCCCGCGGACGCTAAAGTACGGTGTGACCGTGCCGTAGCCCTCTGGAATCGCTTTCGCTGTCATGTCTTAGTCTCCTTAACTTTTCTGAACTTCCGACGCATGCGCGCGAAAGGCCGTCAGGATGTCGCCCCATAGAGATCCCAGCATCGAAGCGAACGCCTGGCCTGACCAACCATGACGGCTGAGATTCGCAAGCGGGATCGACTCCCACCCCAAGTGTTCTAACGTCACTCGCGTGCCTTTCTCGACGGCCTCGAAACGAATGTCTACACGCGTCACATCATTCGGCCCAAAGCCGAACTGACGCCACTCGAATACCAAACGCTCACCCGGAATCCAGGTTAAGACGCGGCCGACCTCATATGGGTCGCAGGGAGCGTCTGCGTAAGCCTCAAGCAGCCGTCCGTTCGGCCCAGGCTCAAATTTGAGGACGCCCACGCGGCCTTCGCGGAACAAAGGCCTGGCCTTCGGTTTCCACCAGGATCCTATTTCCTGGGTGAAGATAGAAAAGGCGGTTGCAGGATCCACCGAAATCACCGTCGTGACGCGCACCCTTTCGTTGGATTTCACTTCCTGCCCACCTTGCTCCGGCGCTCCACGTGCGCCTTGAAGTCTCCGAGTTCGTCTTTCCAAAAGCCCTCTATCTCCCCAAGCCAAGCCTGAAGTTGGGCGAGCGGCTCCCGTCGCAGGCGATACATGCGAATGCGCGCGTCGTGATCGACCGCTCCTTCCTCGACGAGCTTTGTCCGCCGCAAAACCCGGAGATGGCGGCTCATTGCCGGAGCGCTCATGTTCGAAGCCAAAGCAAGCTCACCGGCGGAACGAGGACCGCGACGGAGAAGATTGATCACTTGTCTCCTTGTGGGATCGGCCAAAGCGATCAGCGTCTTATCGAGGTTACTCATCGTTTGATTATTCACTGACCTTCGGAATTGGACCGGCGAACAGCCACCGATGTCCTTCGGGATCCATCGTTCGATACATGCGTACGCCATGCTCATTCGCAGGTTCGGCCGTGATCGTAGCGCCGGCCGCGCTTGCACGTTTGTAATGCTCGTCCGCATCGTCGACCGTGCAATACACCTGACTATGGACCGCCGGCAAGTCGAGCGGGCTCGCGAACCCACCCTCAGGAAAAGCAGATGCAAGCATTACAAGATTGCCCTTATAGGCGATCTGAGCGTGGCCGATTCTGCCGTCGGGCATGGGAAGTCGAAACTCTTCGACAAAGCCGAATGCTTCACACAGAAATTCGATCGCCGCAGGGGCGTCGGAATACAAGAGGTAAGGTATGATGCGCTGCTCGCCGGCGGCTGTAGACATGGCGTTTGCCCCTTTTTGATGGGGACAATATTTAACGTATACGTTAAATATTGTCAAGTGCGACAAACATTGGGTTGGAGCGAATTCGCCCTTCGAGGAGCGGCCGGCATTGTGGCGCCCGCGCGTTTGGACTATTCTCAGTTCAAATGGATTTTGACAAGGTCTTGTCGCTGATACGTGAGATGAATACAGAAGGCGTCGATTACATTACGTTCGGGGCGCTCGCATTGAACCTCCACGGCATCGTCAGGGCCACGACCGACGCAGACTTTCTCATCAGGGCAGATCGCGACAATATCGAGCGTTTGAAACGGGCCCTACGCAATGTATGGAACGATCCGGAAATAGACCGGATCACGGCTGAAGATTTGCTCGGCGACTATCCCTCAATTACATATGGTCCGCCGGAAGAGAGTTTTGCCATTGATCTGCTTACAAGACTAGGCGAAGTCTATGCCTTCGAGGGGCTGCGGTCAGAGGTGATCGAAATTGAAGGAGTTCCCGTCCGCGTGGTTACGGCCCGGCAGCTGTATGAAATGAAACGGCGTACAGTCAGACTCAAAGATAAGGCGGATTGTGTGGCTTTAAATGAGAAGTTTCGTTTTGAGGAGTCCTGATGACGCTTCGAAAGTATCGCAGCATCGAAGAAATGAATCGGGATCCGCAATGGCTGCCGGCAGGAGATCCGTCGATCCCACAGCGCATCAGGCGTTTGTGGCGCTTATCAGACCTTCTGCTCCGTCCGGTCGGAACCTGCATACCCCGCGGCGTTCGCAAATACTCTTCCATCGAAGAAGCTAACCTCGATCGCGATCGTTGGGAGCAAGAACGCGTCGATCGGCTCCGCAATGAGCGTCGGCGCCGCCGCTAACGCGGCGGAATGTCGAAATGCAGCCTCGCCGAACGTCATCACTTTGAAGCGGGAATTTCCCAGCTCAAACGAAATTGAAAGGACAAGCCACATTATGAAATACGCGTTACTCGTTTACCAATCCCAGGAAGCCTTCGACCGGCGCGACAGCGCTGCCATGGCGGCCGGAAGAGCCTACGGCGAGGCCCTTCAGGCGGCTGGCGTTTTTGTCGGCGGCGCTGGTCTGGAATCGCCGCGGAGTGCGACAACTGTTTCCGTGCGCGAAGGAAAGCGGAGCGTCCAGGACGGTCCGTATGCGGAGACGAAAGAATTTCTCGCCGGATTCGGCGTCATTGACGTGCCGGATCTCGACTCTGCACTGGAGTGGGCCGCCCGCCATCCCGCGGCGGGTTACGCGAAAATCGAGGTGCGTCCGCTGTTGGGGTCGCATTTTGCGGTCGGCTCCAAAGCATCCTGATGAGCGGCTCGGCGGCGCATGCGGCGATAGAGGCTGTGGCGCGCGACTCCTACGGCCGGCTGATCGCCTACCTGGCGTCACGCGCCGGCGATCTTGCCGGCGCCGAAGACGCCTTGAGCGACGCGTTTGTCGCCGCGCTGGAGCGATGGCCAATAGACGGCGTTCCACAAAAGCCGGAGGCGTGGCTGCTGCACGTCGCACGCAACCGCACGATTGACGCCGCTCGCCGCCGCCAGGTGCGACAACATTCCGAAAAGCTTCTCCTGCGCCTTGCCGAGGAGGCCCAGCATGTGGCGGCGGCGCCGGATGATTTCCCCGACGAACGGCTGAAGCTCCTTTTCGTCTGCGCGCATCCGGCAATCGACGCCGCAGTGCGCACGCCGCTCATGTTACAAACCGTTCTCGGCGTCGATGCTGCGCGCATCGCCTCGGCGTTCCTGGTCTCGCCCGCGGCCATGGGGCAACGGCTGGTGCGTGCGAAGGCAAAGATTCGCGATGCAGCCATCCCATTCCGCGTGCCGGACCGGGTGGAGTGGAGTGAGCGAATTCCGTATGTTCTGGATGCGATCTACTCGGCGTATACAACCGGCTGGGAAACGCTGATGGAAGCGGGTTCAACCCATCGTGCTCTCACAGGAGACGCCATCGCGATCGGGCGGACCTTGGTCCAACTCGCGCCGGACGAACCCGAAGCGCATGGGCTCCTCGCACTCATGCTGCATTGTGAAGCGCGGCGGGACGCACGGTACACAAGCGCCGGCGAGTTTGTGCCGCTGGATCGCCAGACTACAGACCTTTGGTCTCGGCCGATGATGGCGGAAGCGGAAAGCCTCCTGCGGACAGCCGCCGGCTTCAAACGTATGGGCCGTTATCAATTGGAGGCGGCGATCCAGTCCATTCACGCCCATCGCGCCGTCAGCGGAACTATCGACTGGGACGAGATACTTCTCCTTTACGAGGGTCTGGCGCGGCTTGCGCCTCGAATCGGTTCGTTGGTAGGTCGGGCCGTCGCGCTCGCACACGCCGTCGCTCCTGAGGCGGGTTTCGCAGCACTGGAAGAGATTCCCGCCGAGCGGGTCGCAAGTTACCAACCATATTGGGCCGCTCGCGGGCATTTGCTGCAACTGCTAAACCGGAAAGACGAAGCGCGCCAGGCGCTCGTTCGCGCTGCGAGTTTGACGGATGATCCCGCGCTGCGCGACTACCTTTTCAAGAGCTGCGCCGACGCTCCTTGAGCGCTAGTATTGACCTATGTCTAAGTTGCATTCCATTCACGATGCAAAATTGAATCTGTCCCGCCTTATCGAGCGCGCCCGCGCCGGGGAGGAAATTCTGATCGCTCGTGGGAACACGCCGGTCGTCAAGCTTGTGCCGATCGAATCCGAAAAACCTCGCCGCAAATTCGGGGCCATGAAGGGGCGTGCGCGAGTGACCCGCGCGTTTTTCGAACCGTTGCCTGAAGAAGAGCAAGCAGCCTGGGGTCAGTGATCGTGCGCCGTGCTTTGTCAGCGGCTATGCCGTTTGACGATCTGCAGCAGTTCCTCCGCCATCTCGAGCAGCGCGGGCAGCTCCGCCGCGTCCGGGTCGAAGTGGATCCTGTGTTGGAGGCGAGCGAAATCGCGCAGCGGGTGCTCGCCGAACAGGGTCCGGCATTGCTGTTTGAACGGCCAAAAGGCGCGGCGGCGCCGCTCGTGATGAATCTGTTCGGAACGATGGATCGCGTGGAGGCGGCGCTAGGCAGGCCGCCCGGAGAGGTTGGCCGCGAGATCCTTCAGGCCGTGGAGCGCCTCAATCCCCCGACGCTGCGGGCCATCTGGGAAAACAGAACCGTTCTGGCGCGCTTCCGCCACATGAAGCCGTCTGCAGTCCGCCGCGCCATCTCTCAGGAAATCGTGGAGCCCCCCGACTTGACGCGGCTGCCGGTCATCCAATGCTGGCCGCGCGACGCCGGACGATTCGTTACGTTCGGCATGGTGATCACGCATCACCCGCGCACGGGCCGGCGCAACCTCGGACTTTATCGGCTTCAGGTCTTCGCAAAAGATCAGACCGGGATGCACTGGCAAAGCATGAAGGGAGGGCGCGGCCATCATTGGGAAGCTGAGCGCGAAGGACGCGACCTCGAGACCGCCGTCGTCATCGGCGCCGATCCCATATTAATGATCGCGTCGATCTTGCCGCTGCCGGAGGACATGGATGAAATCAGCCTGGCCGGATTCCTCCGAGGCCGCAGCGTTCCCATGGTGAAAGCCCGAACCGTCGGCATGATGGTTCCCGCCAATGCGGAAATCGTGCTCGAAGGACGCGTCCGCGCCGGCGAACGCCGGCTGGAAGGACCGTTCGGCGACCACTTCGGACACTATTCCGAAGCCGCAGAGTTTCCCGTGTTTCACATCCAGACAATGACCCGGCGACGCAATCCCGTCTACGCCGCAACCGTCGTCGGCAAGCCTCCGCAAGAGGACAAGTTTCTCGGCATCGCCGCGGGCGAAATGATCGGGCCGTTGATCAAACTGATCCATCCGAACATCGTGGATTTATCGGCGTACGTGGGCGCGGGTTTTCACAACCTGCTGGTGGTTTCGCTCAAGGAGCGGCATCCGAAGGAATCGATGAAAACCGCGATGGCGTTATTGGGAACCGGTCAGTTGTCGCTCACCAAGGTGCTCGTGCTGGTGGGACCGGACCGGGATCCGCGAGACTTCCGCTTCGTCCTCCGCGACATCTGGCAGCGCTTCTCTCCGGAGGACCACATGTGGCTACTGCCGTGCGCGCCGCTGGATACGCTGGATTTCACATCGTTCACGATGCATGTCGGAAGCAAGCTCGTCATCGACGCCTCTGGGGAAATCCGCCGGCCTGAACTTCCGGAAACATCGATGGATTTCGGACTCCTGGACGACGGCATCCAGAATTGGAAAATGCTGGACGGCGGATTCCTCGTCCTCACTGTACAGCGTGAGCCGCGCGCCGTCTTGCAACGCGTAATGGCTGCTGTCGCCGGCGTGCAGTTTGTCGTGGCCGTCAGTCCCGACGTGCGCCTGGACGATGATGAAAACCTTCAATGGGGAATCTTTACGCGCTTCGATCCCGCACGCGACATGCTTTTCTCCGAACAATCCTTCGCCGGCGCCCGCCCCGTGTACCGCGGCGTCATCGGCATCGATGCGACGTGGAAGCAAGGGTATCCTCTACCGCTCGAAATGGATGAGGCGGTAGTGCGGCTTGTGGACAAGCGGTGGGGAGAGTATTGGAAGTAGAATCGAAATTCCACCATAGACCGTCAAGCCGCTGCTGACGCGAAAGACCGAACCACCCGGCGCCTCAATTGCACGAGATCCTCCAGACCTAAAAGCCGGAGGCGCTCATGCGATTCACTTGGGCTGCCCAAATGTCGGCATGCATCGTCATGCTGGCAGCAGCGACGGCGAATGCGCAGGGGGGACGCTTCGAGATTGAAGGTATTCTGCTCCATGCCGACAACACGACCTGTCAAGACTGCCCCGTGACTCTGGAAGCGCCGGGCGGCGTGCCGGTGGCCACAACGTTGACCAACGGCGCCGGCAGCTTCACGTTCAAGGAACTGAAGGCTGGGACCTACATCATCCGCATCCGCATCGACGGATACGAGGAGATCGAACAGAGGGCCGAAGCCGGCGTCTTCGGTTCGCCGCGCGGCTTCTATGCTCTCACTCCCAGGCGGGCTGCGCCCGGCGCGGCGCAGGGCGATCGCGTCCTCGACGTCTCGAAGTCGCTCGAGCGGTATCCGCGCGACGCCGTGGAGATGTACAAGAAGGCTTCAAAGAGCGTGGAAAAAAACAAGCCCGAGGAAGCCGTGCAGCGTCTCGAGGAAGCGATCCGGATCGCGCCGGATTTCTACGATGCGCATCTGAGCCTCGGCAAGCTCTTCCGGACGGCGGGCCGCCTCGACGACGCAGAGCGGGAATGGATCGCGGCCAAGGATCTGAACGAATCCAGCGCGGAGCCTCTCGTTCTGCTATCGGCGCTCTACACGGAACGCGGCGCGTTCGATCTCGCCGTACAGGCGGGCGAAGAAGCCGTCCGGCGAGACTCTCGTTCCGTTCCGGCCCTTCTCAATCTGGGTCTTGCGCTCTACCAGACGTCTCAATGGCGGCGCGCGGAAACCGTGCTCAAAATGGCGCTGGATCTCACGCCCGATCGCGGCCCGATCCGACTGCTGCTGGCCAACGTGTATCTGAAGCAGCGCGATTGGGACAACCTGCGGTTACAGCTCGACAGCTATCTGCGCGAAAATCCCGACGGCCCGGAGCGCGAAGCCGCGGAAACCATGCGGCGCCAGCTCGATCAGGCGTTGGCGGCAGGCGGGCGGAACGATTGATCCCCTTGCCGCCTCCGGATGGGGGATCACCAGCATGCAGCAGGGAATTTTGAAATTGGACGATTCCTTGCATCTCAAATCCGAAATCTGAAATCGCAAGTTGTACGCACAACAACGTTAGTGCGCCGCGAGGATAGCCGTCGTTCAGTTTGCGATTTCGGATTTTGAGATGCAGGAATCGTCCAATCTCCGATTTCCTCCTTTGCGAAGGCGCAGGATTCGTCAAGTAGTTGATGCCCTTGGATAAGGGGGGAAATCTCCTCGGCCCCCAACATCGCGTCAAATGTCTAAACCCTCCGCGCGGTCACAGACCGCGCCTACAGTGCGGAGCGTCCTGATTTTCGGTTTCCGCCATTCAGGAAGGATACCGTCAGGCCGATCATGATCACCGTTCCCGCCATTGCGGCTAATGCCCATTCGACCCACGCCAGTCCTTGCGCGATACCGATGATCATCAGCAGCGCGGCGGCGAATCCCAACAGGCTCGCGAATACGGCGCTGAACAGCGGTCGTTTGTTGCTCTGACGCCGCTTCGTCCACGCAAAGTACGCGGCGGCAGCGGCCGCGCATACTAACATGGCGCTAAGAAGCGCCCATTTTACGACGGCCGCCCAGTAAACATCGCGAACCGTCGCCTGCGTGACGGACTCCAGCAACGCCGACGTGAGACTGTTTTCGATCAGATCGGCGGCGGCCGCCCCGCAAGCCGTTCCGCACATCGCAACGCCAACCCAGCGCGATCTTCCAGCTGACCGCGCCAGCGTCCAAAGGCCAAATCCGAAGAACACGAGGAAGTAGGCGGGAACAACGAAGTAAGAATCCAGCAGGAGGTCCCGCTGCAGGCTCGCGCCGCTAGTTCGAATAATCTGCTCTACACGCGCAACCTCGTTTGCAAGCTGCAGCGCGACGCTCGGAATCTCCAAGCCAGGCCGCCATGGCGCTCGGACTAGCGCAAGAGCTAGGAATACTCCGCCGCCGACCGCCGCAGCGACGCCAAGAATCCGCTCCATGTTCCTTGCCCATAACAAGTAAAGACCGACGGGCGGCAGCAGGAGAAGACCCACGGCCCACTTCAATGAGAACTCGCCCGAGTGGTAAATGATCGGATCCCAGAAAACAAAACCGGTGAAGATCGCAGCCGCCAGTAGAACCGTAAGCGAGCTCTTGACCGCTATAACGGTTGGCGCATCCTCTCGCAGCATTCTAGATATGGCGATCAAGAATCTGGCGGGGACGTCGACCGCCATCTTGAGGACTTTGCTGTCTTTCGCGGGACTGGAGACAAGGCATCGGCGAAGTACAAGGATGGCGCGGCAGAATGTCTCGAGGAGAATCGGTTTCGGAATATGCGCGACGAGGCTTTCAGAGCCCACGCGATAGTAAGTAGTGAAAAAGCGTCCGAGCTTGGTATGCAAAGGCTCGTCCTGTTGATGGGGATCTTCCTCCAGGTTCCGTAGGCTGTACTTCGCGTAATGCTGAGAGGCGACTGTCATGACCAGAGGATCCGCCTTACCGTCTCCCACGACAAAGGCGGAACGTTTCGCGTCATATTCGGGAAGCGCCGCACGGATTCCTTCGGAAACAATCTTCAATTGAATGTCCTCAGCCTGGGCCCTGGCCGGAGGCCACTTTTTGTAAAACTCATGAACAAGCTTTTCGTCGGGCCCGAGAACTGACGCAAGCTCGCGAGCCAACGCCGGCCCCGCAGCCGCCGTTCCGGACTTACTGTACTTTTCCAGAACAAGGAGAGCGCTTTCCGGATTCGCGTCTGGGGCCTTTCTGAAGAGATTCCATGCCGACTGTTCTACAATCGCATCGTTCACCACGCCTTCGAGATCCGTCTTCAGGATCTCGAACTGGGCGATCGAAATCAGAAGCGTCAGATGCGCATTCCACTTCTCCGCCGCGTCCGGCGTCATCCACGAGCCTCGCACGCGCTCGTCTTCAGCAAAAATCTCCTCGAGCCACTTTGCGATCTGATCGAGCGCCTTATCTCCGGCGTGCGGGAAACTTTTAACGAGCTCCTTGCGCAGCCCATGAGACCCCTGCGCGTCGATCCCGAGTGTTCCGCGGATGGTCTGTCTCTGAAAATCGCGGTTCGTGATCACGCGCATCCGATCCTGTGAAAAAAGCAGTTCCGTCAACTGGCACACGGCGTCAAGACGGCCCCACAAGATGTCATTCGAACGCCACGACCGCTTGAAGAACCCTGCAAAGTGGCCAAGCGCGTCGCCCGACAGCTTCTGCCTGAGGTCGCGATCCGAGAAGCCTTTTTGCGCGTCCACCGGACTGAATCGAACTGTTCTGATGGTATCTTTCGGCGCCAAGTCGGCGATCGCTTCCAGCGGATAGACCACGGAATCGAGACATAAAAATTGTTCGTACTCCAGTCGAAACGGATTACAGATCTCGCCGCAACTGACAAAAGTTTCAGCGGCGACTTCATCCATCCAGGTCAAGAGGCCTGGGAAATTCAGATCGGCGTCAAGGGGCGGGACGTGTTCGCGCAGATTCTTGAAATCTGCTTCAATCCGTTTCCAACGCCGGCCGAGCTCCTCGTGCAGCGCTGTGATCTCGGCCTGGACAAACGCGCCTTCCGGATCCTTGAGCCGCTCCGAACGGTTTTCGCACCCCAACCTCGCCGGGATCCCCTCAAGAACGAGCAATCTCCGCATTGCAACGGTGACTTCGTCCCAAATTTCTTCCGGATTCCGGATCTCTCCTTGCTCGTCCAGCCACTGGACGGGGAGATTGTCAATTACGTGTTCCATCCAGTATCGGATCGTCTCGAACACCTTGATCTGGCGATTGAGCGCTTTCCATAACCTGCGCTTCGCTTCGCTGGGCGGCGCCAAGGGACTCCCGACGCCGTCATAGAGATCTTCACTGATTCTGTAGACGACGTGGAACAGCCGGCGCAGCCGGAAGTAAACGTCGTAATGCAGCAGCGTGGCGCCCCCGTCGCCTTTCCACTGTTGGAACGATCGAATCAGTTGCGCGGCTTTCTTGCGCATTTCGGGATTCCGAATAAAAGGACGGCGCCCTCCCTCCTTCAGCAAGCCCATGACGGCGCGATCCGCGATGGCGCTGAACCGGCTGTGAACGTAGAGAACCGTGCAGGGATCCGGATTTGCTTCGAGTTTAGGAACGACTCCGCTGCACCGGCCCGATTGAACCTGACGGCTGAAGCTTCCTCGAAGTGCAGCGCACGCCTCCTTGTACCGTTGAGTCCGTGAATTATGAAGTTGAATGGAGTCCAGATCGTCTCCAATAGACTCGTAACTGCCGATGCTCAGCCCTCCCTTGACAATCGCTCCTAGAAATGTGGGCGGCGCCAGCTTCGGGTCCGGCTTGAAGGATTCGGGATCGGGCTCCACGTAGCACAGGAAACGCTCCACCGCGGTGTCCGCCGTGCGGCCATAGATTGCATCGATCGTGTAGCTGAATGGTTTGTTGTCGAGGACGCCGCCGTCCAGAAACACCGTTTTTCGATCGATGCTTCCCCACAGTCGAAGACATTCATCCTCATGGTTGTGGACGTTGCTTCCAGATGCGCCTCGAGATTCGCCAGAATCCTCCACCACCACCGGCGAAAACGCGCCGGGAAAGCATGACGTGATGCACGCCAGCTTCGATAGTGACTGATAGACAATCTCAGGACGGGCATAGAGAGGGCTTTCGGGTTTGAACGGCTCCTTTCGTCCTTTTCGATGTTTCAATACGAAGACCGTCCGATGGTCCTTAACGTCAATGGCATGTCCAAGGTCATCAAAGGTTGTGTAAATATTGCCCTCAAGATTGGTTCCTGTAACAAACAGGTCCAGTTCCCGTACGTTCAAGTCCTCTTGATTCGGCAATCTGGTCATTCCACGGAACGCCTGAACTAGCGCCGGATAGTAGAAGCCTTCGCTGTCCAGAAGCGACGCCGCGTCCGCGACTCCGGATTCCGGTTTCCGAATCAGCCGTGAGACGTCGGCCAGCTCCCGCCACAGGTCCGCAAGCTGCGAGAAGTCCTTGTTGTTGGCAAGCGCATAAGCCAAGAAGATGCCGTTGATGCCGCCTGCCGACGTGCCGCTAATGATGTCCACTGTAATCTTCGAATCGGTCGCCTTTTGCAGTAGGCCGTATATTTGCGTCCCGCGGACGGCTTCGAAGAATTCTCTGGCCACGCCGTTGATGTACATCGCGAGGGAGACCCCTCCGTACATAACAAGACCAAGACGAACATCGGTGTGGGCTGTCGCGTTCATACTGCGCTCACTATTTACTTGAAGACGTACTGTTTCAGATCGACGTCAAACCCGAAGTAGCTCTGAATACTGTCCGTGCCGTAGCCGAGATCGGTATCGATAACGATCTGGAAGAATGGTTTGATCCATGCAAGCTTTTCGATCCGGATGGGACCCGTGAGATGCGCATCGATCTTGAAGCGCCGGCGGCGACGTGAATCGAAAAGGTCGCTGCGGCCGAATCCGATTTCCAGGTAGCTTCCGTTCAGCGATTCTCGATTCACGATCGCGCCAATTGCGACATGGTGGACGTCTCGCACTCCGCCGCCGGCGTCCTTGACTGCCAGGAATCCGGCTTGCGCCTTGACATACGCCCGGGCGCCGATCAAGTCGGCGAATTCATACCGAAGTCCCAAGAAACCCTCAATAGTGGTAGCGTTCCTTAGAATGTAGAGCGCGTCCCTGCCCGCATTTGCTGGATTCTGTAGAAACGACTGGACAAAATCCTGCTGGCAGATGGTCAGGTTCGGATTCGCACGGCAGTCTACTTCGGCGCTGCGCACTCCGTGTAGGGTCTCTCCGTATACATAAAGGTCCGTCGTCCTGAACCGTTTCAATTTTTTGTCGAAATCAATGCCGGCGATGAAACGTTCTCGATTCCCGGTATCGTTGGGATTGATATAACGAAGATGCTCGGCAGCCGCGAAAGTATCGATCGCCAGACCGACATAGAGGTTCGCTTTGAACCCATCGTCCTGCGCCTCTTGCGGCTGCGCGTGGGCGGCGCCGATGAATAGCGTCGACAGGACTGCAACGACGCCAAGATTGACAAGATGCTTCAACATGACGGTCTCCCGGACTATTTTTTCAGCCGAAACTCATGGAAAACATTGGCGCCGCTTACTACCTCAATATCCGAACTCGCCGGAGCGTACAAAAGAACATAGCGCAAAAACGTGGGAGGACTTTTCAAAAGGTCGCGTCCACGTACTTGAGAAATCACGTAGACGGGTGAATTTGAAATTGCACGAATCCTGCATCTCAAATCCGAAATCCGAAATTGCAGATTGGACTGTTTCGGCCCCAGTCCAGTCAGAAATCTCAGATTTCGGATTTGAGATGCAGGATTCGTGCAATTTCAAAATTCCCCGGGCTGATTCCACTGATTCTCCAAATCTCCAAACATGTTAATGCCCCTCACAACGGTAGAGCGGCCGCCATTCACTCCTCGACTTTGCATGCCGGAATGCATTACAAGATGGGGACAAGTCCACGGGACAAATTGAGGAGGATTGTTATGAGGAGAGCGGTTTTGACGCTGGCGGTGCTGCTCATCGCTTCAACCATCAGAACGTCGACCATCGGGCTCGCGCAGGAAACGCCGCTGCTGGCGCGAACGCCGTCGTTGAGCAAGACTCACATCGTGTTCGCCTATGCCGGCGACCTGTGGGTCGTGAGTCGCGAAGGCGGGCAAGCCAGCCGCCTGACGGCCGGCGTCGGGACTGAGGCGGACCCGCTCTTCTCGCCAGACGGCGCCACCATCGCTTTCACAGGGGAGTATGACGGCAACGTGGACGTGTACACAGTCCCTGCGGTCGGCGGCGTACCAAAGCGTTTGACCTATCATCCCGGCGCCGACAGAGCGACGGCGTGGACGCCGGACGGCAAGCAATTGCTGTTTACCTCCCAGCGCGGCAGCTACTCCGGGCGTTTCGAACGCATGTACACAATTCCGGTAGACGGCGTCTTCCCAACCGAGATTCCTCTTCCGATGGGATACGGCGGATCCTATTCACCGGACGCGACGAAACTCGCCTACGAGCCCATTCCGCGCGCGTTCAACGCGTGGAAACGCTATCGCGGCGGGATGGCCTCGCAGATTTGGATTGCTAATCTGTCGGACTCGCGCGTGGAGAAGGTTCAACGAACGGATTCAAACGATTTCAATCCGATGTGGGTCGACGACAAAATCTATTTCCTCTCCGACCGCAATGGGCCGACCACGCTCTTTTCCTATGACACGAAGACGAGGAGGATCACCCAACTCATTGCCAATAACGGTTCCGGCGATCTGGACATCAAGTCGGCTTCAGCGGGACCGGACGGAATCGTTTTTGAGCGATTCGGCTCACTCAACCTGTACGACCTCAAGTCCGGCAGGACGAAGAAGCTCAATGTCACAGTCAACGGCGACATGCTGGCTATCCGGCCAAAGTTCGAGAAGGTCGGCGCGCGCATCGTCAACCCAGCGATCTCACCGACCGGCGCACGCGCAGTTTTCGAGGCGCGCGGCGAAATCATTACCGTGCCTGCCGAGAAAGGGGACGCGCGCAATCTGACGAACACAACAGGGGCGGCCGAGCGCGATCCGTCGTGGTCTCCAGACGGCAATTGGATCGCGTACTTTTCGGATGAATCGGGCGAGTATGCGCTTCACTTGCGCAATCAAACCGGACTGGGCGACGTGAAGAAAATTAGTCTCGGCGATCGACCTTCCTTCTTCTACAACCCGACCTGGTCGCCCGACAGCAAGAAGATTGCTTATACGGACAAGCGACTGAACATCTGGTATGTGGACGTCGACAATGGCTCTCCAGTTCGGGTGGACACGTTGAATCGCGGTGGGACAACACCGAACTGGTCGCCGGATAGCCGGTGGCTGGTTTATACCAAGCCGCTCCAATCGTGGTACAGCGCCGTGTTTGTGTATTCGCTCGAGGACGGCAAGAGCACGCAGATCACGGACGGTCTGAGCGACGCCGGTCATCCTGTCTTCGACAAGGGTGGAAAACACCTCTATTTCACGGCCAGCACCGACATCGGACCCCGCGTCTTCAGTTTCGATATGTCCAGCTATCCGCATCGCCCCACTCGCAACGTCTACGGCATCGTCTTGAGAAAGACCGACCCATCGCCGCTCGCGCCGGAGAGCGACGAAGAAAAGATCGGGGAAGAAAAGAAGGAGGAGAAGGACGAGAAGACCACGGATCAGGCCGCCGAGAAGACTGGTGAACAACCCGCATCGAAGTCTACAGAGAAGAAGGATCCGCCAATAGTAACCATCGACTTCGATAACATCAGCCAGCGCGTCCTGGCGCTCCCAATTCCAAACCGCAATTACGTAAGACTGGCGGCAGGCAAGGCGAACACGCTCTTCATCCTGGAAGGCGCCGATCCCGCGCAAGGCGCCGCTGGCGCCACGCTGCATAAATTCGACGTTGAAAAGCGCAAGCTCGATAAAGCGATCGACAGCCTGAACGCGTTCGAGCTGTCGTTCAACGGCGAAAAGATGTTGTATCGCCAGAATGACAACTGGTATATCGCCGCAACCGCCCAGCTTGGCACGCCCTCTTTCAAACCGGGCGAGGGGAAGATCAAGACAGAGGACGTGGAGGTGTATGTCGATCCACGCGCCGAGTGGGATCAGATGTACCGCGAAACCTGGCGCATCGAGCGCGATTTCTTCTACGACCCCGGCCATCACGGTCTCGACCTGAAAGCGACGGCCAGAAAGTACGAGCCCTATCTTGCGTCCGTGCAGCACCGCGCAGACCTTAATTACCTGTTCGCAGAGATGCTGGGCGAGCTCTCCGTTGGTCACCTCTACGTCAACGGCGGCGATGCGCCCGATCCGAAGCGTGTGCCAGGCGGGTTGCTCGGCGCCGACTATCGAGTTGAAAACGGCCGGTACCGGTTCCATCGCGTGTTTAACGGTGAAAACTGGAATCCTCAACTGCGTGCGCCTCTGACTCAACCCGGAGTGAACGTTGTCGCGGGCGAATACCTGTTGGCGGTCAATGGGCGGAATCTCACCGCGACCGACAACCTTTACAGCTTCTTTCAGAACACGGCAAACAAGCAGGTCGTGATCCGCGTAGGTCCAAATCCCGACGGATCGAACTCGCGTGAGGTGAAGGTGGTTCCCGTTGCCAATGAGATGGGGCTGCGCAACCTGGCCTGGATCGAGGAGAACCGCCGGAAGGTCGACGCGATGAGCAACGGAAAGCTCGCGTACATTTATTTGCCTGATACCGCTCAGGGCGGGTACGCATTTTTCAACCGGTACTACTTCTCACAGCTCGACAAGCAAGGCGCCGTTGTGGACGAGCGATTCAACAGCGGAGGTCAGGCCGCCGACTACATCATCGACTACCTGACGAAGCCGCTGATGAGTTACTGGGCAGTGCGTGACGGCGACGACTTCCGCCAGCCTTTCGGCGCCATGCCGGGGCCGAAAGTGATGTTAGTCAACGAGTACTCCGGATCCGGCGGAGACTATCTGCCGTACATGTTTCGCCGCGCGAAAGTGGGTCCGATCATCGGCGCAAGGACGTGGGGCGGACTTGTGGGCATCGGAGGCTACCCCACGTTGATTGACGGCGGCTCCGTCACCGCGCCGCACTTTGCCTTCTATACGCCGGAAGGCAAGTGGGAGATCGAAAACCATGGCGTGCATCCGGACGTTGAGATCGAATTCGATCCCGCAGCCTGGCGACAAGGACGCGACCCGCAGCTGGAGAAAGCCGTCGAGTGGTTGCTGGCGGAACTCAAAAAGAATCCGCCGACGACGATTCAGCGGCCGCCTTATCCGAATTATCACGGTCAGCGGACGACGGGCCAGTAGGGGAGGAGGCGACGGCTACGGCCGTGGCTCGCTCGGGCGCAGGATGAACACCCCGTCGTCGACCTCGACGTCAAACTCGACGCGCTCGACCTCGTAGACCGTCCGGCCGCTCTGATCGTTCGACTCCACGTGGCGGAACGGCAGCCGCACGCCGTCGACGACGCGGTAATCCTCGAATCGCGTCCTCGATGGCACGCCGCCGATCCCTGGCAGGAGGAGCGTCGTCTGGAGTCCGAGCACATCGCCCGTTTCTGCGTCGACCCCCAGCGTGACGTTGGGCATTCCTTTCTTACGCAGTTCGACGACGTAGACCAGCTTGCCGTCGAGCTTGTCCTGGCGCAGCACTGTTACCGAGTCGTATAGCCGGCTCCAGTCGCCGGAAAGCGCCAACGCGTTAGTGAGCCGCATCTGTTCGAGCATCTCGCCACGGATCTCCATGAACAGCACGGAGAAGCTATCCAGCCAACCCTGATCGCCGTTCATCGCAATGCGCATTGCGCCGAGGCGCCCGAGGTCGATGTCGGTGCGCAAGCGATTGTCACCCGCCGACACAATCTGGAAACGCCCGCTCGCGGCCGACTGCGGGAAACGGACGGTTCCCGTCATCCGAACCGCGCCTGCGGACTGCAGGCGTCGCTGCCCAGCCGGTAGGAGCGCCATCAACTCCGCGACGGTCGGCAGCGCCGGCGTGTCGCGCGGCGCGGCGGTGAGCGTCATGACCGGGACCGGGGCAGGGCGAAAGAAGCGAAGGCCGGTCACCACTCCCGTGTCCGACTCGTCGAACACCACTGCGATCTGCGGATTGGCGCGAGCCGCCCAGCGACCGTCGGCATCCGGCGGGTGAAGATCGAACACCTGGACGCCCCGGATCCGGATCGCCATGCGCTGGTTCTGGATGAACGTCGTGATGTCGAGCCCTGTGTCGGACCGGTAGTTGCCAAGATACTTCTGGACCCGCGCGAGATCGATCTCCGGCTTCTCCTCGACGCCTTCCCTCATCGCCTCGAACGTCATGCCCTGCTGGTGCAGGTTGAGCGCGATAACCTCGCCGGCGTCGTTGCGCCGGAAGGAGACGGCGATCTGGTCGGTGAGGGCGAATTGCCAGCGCCCCTCAGCGTCCGGCGGATTCAACGTGTAGACCATCTGCGACGGGATGTCCAGCGCCAACCCAGCTTCGTGCTTCTGGACCGTGAAGACCTCGTTCGAGAACGCGGCGAAATTCGCGACGTACCGCCCGAGATACGGGGACAGATCACCCGCTTCCCGACCGGCCTCGGCCGGCGCGTCTCCCAGCAGGATGCTCGGAATAATGTTGGCCGCGAGCCCGCCGAGCAGCGAAGCGTGCTGGTTGACGAGCAACACGATGCCAAGCTCGGACTTGGGGAGAAGCGCGACCAGGGCGCTGTAGCCGGGAACATTGCCCTCGTGCAGGATCATTGGCTGTCCGCGCCATTCGCGCATCATCCATCCCATGCCGTATCCGATTTGCCCGTTCACGGCGATCTGCCGGGTCCACGTTTCCGCGAGCGTCTCCGCCCGGATCAGAGGCTTCCCGTTTACCTGGCCGTTGGCCAGCAGGAAGCGGACCCACTTCGCCATGTCCAGAACGGTAGAGCTGATGCTGCCGGCCGGCCCTATTGTGTCCACAGAGCGGATCCAGCTGAGCACATTCTCCTCGAGCGTCCCGGTTTCTTTGTGCCACGTGTAACCACGGGCCAGATCGGGCAGGGCGCGGGCCCGGCTCATCGATGTCTCGGTGTCTGTCATCCCGAGCGGGTTGAGGATCCGCGAACGCGTCAGCTCGTCCCACGGGCGCCCCGCAGCCGCGGCCGCGGCCCAACCGGCCGCCAGGTACTGTTCGTTGCTGTAGTGGAACCGCTGGCGAAACGGGGAGAGCGGCTCGGCCTGCGAGGCTTGCCGCAGGATCTCTTCGACCGACAGGGCGCCGTTCGCCGTTAACACGCCCATACGCGGAAAGCCGGTTCGATGGCTGAGAAGGTCCCGCAAGGTCGCGCGATCGTTGGGATCCTTGCTGTCGACGGCGAGCTTGAAATACGGGAGGTGCTTGTCGACTGGGTCGTCCCAGCTCATCAAGCCCTCGTCCACGAGCATCCCAATCAATGTCGCCGTGAATGCCTTGGTGGTCGAGCCGATGAAGAAGCGGGTCTCGGGCGTCACGGCGGTCTTCTCGTCGACATTCGCCAGGCCGAATCCGCGGGCAAAGATCAACTCCCCTCCCCGCACAACCGCCACCGCGGCGCCGGGGGCGTGCTGGTCGATGCGGTGGCGCTCGATCTCGGCCGCAAGCCGTTCCAGCCGCGCGTCCAGCGGCGGCGCCGTGGTTGCGGTCGGCGTTTGCGCCGCCGCCGAGATGGAAGCGACTGCAAGCGCCGCGATGATGACGAACATACGAGTCTGAGCACTTCGAAGCATCATGGAGGTCTCCTTCATGGGCATTCCGTTTCCTTGTAGGCGCGGTCTATGACCGCGCGCTGGAGTTTGGACATTTGACACGATGTTGGGGCCACGCGATTTCCCCTCCTTGGATAAGGAGGGGTGGCCGCGCCATCAAGAAAATGGCCCCATTCCTTAAAAAAGGCGCGGCCGGGGTGGTTGGTTCAAACTTCCGATAATCGGTGGCTTGAACGAACCACCCCGGCTGCGCCGCTGAGGTGGCTTCGCGGCATATTTACTTGCGGCGCAGCCGCCCCTCCT